>ENA-OQAA01000011-OQAA01000011.1-human-gut-metagenome-genome-assembly--contig:-NODE-11-length-110591-cov-2.910342_pt1 | contig 110591 bp, 143 predicted proteins | sample MGYA00242489_ERZ504515 | MGnify/ENA primary metagenome ERZ504515 (study PRJEB26092, sample SAMD00036237) | human gut metagenome | host: Homo sapiens | study: EMG produced TPA metagenomics assembly of... | reverse complement strand
TATGGATATTTTATAACCGCAAACGGATCCATGAAGCAAACGGATATCTGACGCCGGAGGAGTACTATCAAAAACATGAGAAGGATTTGAAAGCAGCATAGCTTATTTTGAGCCAAAACCCACACAGCACAGCAGGCCTAGAAAAGAGTATCCTGCCAGCCTGAATGGATAAAAAAATGAGGAAAATCAAGAAAAACTAAGAACAGGATAGAATTCTTTCGTTTTAGGTGTCTATGCTGACGGAGACGGCTCACTACGCCCTGCACTTGCCCTTTTACTTCTTGAACTTCGCTTTGCACACCCTGGACTTGCCCTTTTAATTCTTGAACTTCGCTTTGTTACGTCTTGCACTTGCGCTTTTAATCCTAGGACTTCGCCTTTTACGTTTTGAAGTTCCTCTTTTATGGGGTTCATAGAACTGTGGAAAATTTCTGCAATGGTCTGAATATCTTGTTCTCTAACATATGTCGCACCTCCCATACGAATACATCACAATAGCCTATATATTTGTATTCTTTTCTGCTCCATATGCCAGGGTTCTTGGCCACCCACAATGTTACAGATTTCCTCTTTTGTGTTCTGGTTCTATTCTAACATGGCAGCGTATATCTTTCCATTCGCAAAAATTCACAATTTTCCGTCAAAAAATCCCTTTTAAATTCTCCACAATCTTCCCGATAACTCCGTCTTTAAATGGTGTTTCCAGGCCAGCTTCTTCCAGAAGTTCTGTGTGGAATTTAGATGCAGACATGGTGCATAATTTCAAATAGCTTTTCCAGGCTTCCTTGCGGTCTTTATCCATCCATACCTTGTATTCAAAAGCACAAAGCTGTGCAATGACATAGTCAATATAATACAATGGATAGCTGTAAATATGGTGCTGTTTCTGCCAGAAGCAGCCTTTTTCAAAGAATTCCAGTCCCTGATAATTCAGGTGCGGTTTGTATTCCTGTTCCAGTTTCTTCCATGCCTGTTTTCTTTCTTCTGGCGTCATATCCGGGTTGTCATAGACCACATGCTGGAATTCATCTACCATACATCCATAAGGAACAAAGATAATGGCATCTTCCAGATGCATCTTGGTGTAATCTTCCGTTGTTTTTTCTCCAAAAAAACAGATGATACCAGGGTTCTGTGAAAAATTCCATGGACATGGAATGAATCTCTGCAGTTTCCATACCAATATCTGCATGTTCCCGGATAGGGTCCTGAGCTGCCAGATAGCCCTGGAAGGCATGACCGCATTCATGAGTCATAACATCCACATCCCCGCTGGTTCCATTAAAGTTTGCGAAAATAAAAGGAGCCTTGTAGTCCGGAAGATAAGTCATATAACCGCCCACTGCTTTGGTTTTTCTTCCGAATACATCCAGAAGTTCATTTTTCATCATAAAGTCAAAGAACTCTTTTGTCTCAGCGGACAGTTCTTCATACATTTTCTGTCCTGCTGCCAGAATTTCTTCCGGTGTTCCTTCTGGCTGTGGATTTCCCTGTGGTCCGAAAACCAGCTCATCAGAGTAAGAAAGCTCAGAAAGTCCCAGACGCTCTTTTCTCTTCTGGAAAATGCTCTCTGCAAAAGGAACCCAGACTTCTTTTACCTGTTTTCTCAAGTTTTCAATTTCTTCTCTTCCATAGCAGTTTCTCTGCATACGCAGATATCCCAGTGGAGTATAAGTATCAAAGCCCAGCTTCTTGGCCTGCATAGTACGGTTTTTCACCAATTTATCATACAATTCGTCCAGTTTATCACTGATGCTTAAGAAAAAGGCATCTTGTTTTTCTGCTGCTTTTCTTCTGATATCTTTGTCTTTGTTTTTCAAATATGGGGTTAAAAGAGACAGGTTCAGAGTCTCTCCTTCCCAGTCGATTTTGGCGCTTGCCAGCAATTTCTCATATTCTGTAGTCAGTTCGTTTTCTTCCTGCATCAAAGGAATAATTTCAGGAGAAACAGATTTCATGGCAATTTCCATATTTTTAAAAGCTACTTCTCCAATTTTCTCTTCCAATGTTTTGCGATAGGGAGATTCAAATAAAAGCTTCTGATAATCCACACAAAGCTGAGAATACTCCGGCACCTGTCTGTCATAATAGTTCTGCTCTTCTTCGTAAAAAGCATCCGTGGTGTCCAGGGTATGGCGGATAGAGCACAGGGTTACCTGAGTCTGTACTCTATCATTCAATTTATAAAATTTTTTATGAATTTCAAACTGCTCTTCCCCATCTTTGGCCGCTTTTAATGCTTCCATAAGCTGTTTCAGTTCTTCTTTCACCTGTTCAAAATCCACTCTTGTATAAGGCATGTCTTTAAATTTCATAGTCTTGTCCTCCCATTTATTTAGTATAAATTTTTCACTTTGAATTCTCTCTCTGTTTCTCTTCTCTGGTCTTTCTTGGCAATATCCTGGCGTTTGTCATAGTAGCTTTTTACCCTTTGCCACTCCCACTTCTACCTTCACCAGGCTTCCTTTAAAGTACACCTTCAAGGGCACCAGGGTGTAGCCTTTTTCCCTGATTTTTCCTTCAATTTTTCTGATTTCATAGGTATGCAGCAGGAGTTTCCGCACTCTTAAAGGGTCTTTGTTAAAAATATTTCCTTTCTCATAGGGGCTGATGTGCATTCCATAAACAAAAACTTCCCCGCGCTCAATCTGGATAAAGGATTCTTTAATGCTGCACTTTCCCATGCGCAAGGATTTCACCTCTGTACCGGCAAGCTCTATTCCTGCCTCGTATGTGTCCTCAATAAAATAATCATGGTACGCTTTTTTATTATTCGCAATCAGACGAATCCCTGATTCTTTTGCCATGACTTATTCCTCCCTTTCTAAACTAAAATCAATGCTTTTGGTCTGGATATCCGCGCCTTCTACCGGACTTTCACTTTCTGTCCCATGGCATAGACTTTTTTTGTCATATCACCTTTGAGCAGATACTGCTCCCGGTCATAAGTGTAGTAATCATCTGTCATGGTATTTACATGCACCAGACCTTCCACGGTGTTCTCCAATTCTACATATAAGCCCCATTCTGTCACGCCGGAAATCACACCTTCAAAGGTTTCTCCCACATGCTGTTTCATAAATTCGGCTTTTTTCATTTTCACGGTTTCTCGCTCTACTTCCTCAGCTCTGCGCTCCATTGCGCTGGACTGTCTTGCCACCTCTTCCAGGATCTGATCATAATGTCTGATTTTTGCCTCTGACATCTTTCCTCTGAGGTTTTCCTTAATAATTCTGTGAATCTGCAAATCCGGATAGCGCCGGATAGGAGAAGTGAAATGACAGTAATACTTAGCTGCCAGTCCAAAATGTCCGGTGCAGTCCACCGTATACTTTGCCTGTTTCATAGAACGTAGAATCAGTCTGGACAGGAAAGGTTCACAGTCCATTCCCTGCAGTTCCTTTAAAATCTTCTGTATTTCCTTTGGCGCAATATTTTCTTTAGCTTTCTTTACTTTTACGCCAGCCTGATGTACCAGAGAAAGAGCCGCCTCTATCTTCTCCCCGTCTGGATTCTCATGAGTACGATAAAGAATGGCAGGCCAAGAAGCGCATATTCCTCTGCCACTGTTTCATTGGCAGTGAGCATGAAATCTTCAATAAGCTCTGTGGCAACGTTATGCTCATAGGCATAAATTTCCACTGGTTTTCCCATATCATCCAGAAGAATCTTGCTCTCCGGAAAGTCAAAGTCAATGGAGCCTCTCTTCTTTCTTCTTTTTCTGAGAATCTGGGACAATTCTCCCATCTGAAAGAACATGGGAACCAAATCTTTATATCGTTCTGTTACTTTCTCATCTTCTTTTAGAAGAATTTTTTTCACATCTGTATAAGACATTCGCTCATTCACCCGGATAACGGTCTCTGCAATTTTGTGAGCAATGACTTTTCCCTTTTCATCAATGGTCATAAGACAGCTTAATGCCAGACGATCCTCTCCTGCGTTAAGAGAGCAGATGCCATTGGACAGTTTTTCGGCAGCATGGGGATTACCCGGTCTACCAGATAAACACTGGTGCCACGTTTCAGGGCTTCCTTATCCAGGGCGCTGCTGTACTGCACATAATTGCTTACGTCTGCAATGTGAACGCCAAGCTCATAGAGATTTCCTCTTTTGGTAAGAGATACCGCATCATCCAGATCCTTGGCATCCTCTCCGTCAATGGTCACCATAACCACATCTCGCAAATCCAGCCGCTGATAAAAATCACCTTCATTTAAGGTCTCCTTGATGCGTTCCGCCTGGTTCAGCACCTTTTCCGGAAATTCCATTGGCAAATCATGACTTTTTGCCACACATAAGACATCCAGACCTTTTTCTCCCGGTTTTCCCAGAATTTCCACAATTTTTCCCTCTGGTGATTTATTTCTGGAACCAAAATCCTGAATCTTTACTAAAACTTTGTCCCTGTTTTCCGCATTCATTGATTTTCCCTGTGGAATAAAAATATCCCGCAAAAACCGCTGATTATCAGGAACAACAAATCCGAAACCGGAAGATTTCTCATAAGTACCTACAATTTCTCCCATTCCACGCTCCAGAACCTTGGCAATGGTTCCCTCGCAGCGTTTGCTGTCTTTTTCTTCCTTTGTCACCACAACCTGAACCTTATCTCCATGAAAGGCAGTGCCAATGCCCTCTTCCGGAATAAAAATATCCCTGGCACCTTCCATCTCTTCCACCTGGACAAAGCCAAAGCCTCTTGGATGACTGATAAAAGTCCCTGTATAACAGTGACCTTTTCGGAAAATTTCCTCCCTTTGCGTTTCCTGTTCTTTTACCCGTTCCTTTTTCTTTTCTATTTTCCGAACAGCTTCATATCTGCCTCTTTTGTTTATGCTGATTTTTCCTTCTCCCAGCAAAAGATCCAGAATCTTGTGCAGTTCTTCCCGTTTTCCTGAGGGAATCTGCAAAAGAATCGCCAGCTCTTTTGCTCTCATAGGCTGATATTCTTTACAGCACATAAGTTCGTACAGCATTTTCTTTCTTTTTTTCATCTGCTGATTTTTTTTCAACACGCATACCTCCTCTTCCATGGAAGTCCCTTTTTGATATAAAGATGAGGCTGTTGCATAGTACGCTTGTGCAACAGCCTCATAATTAAAAGTTCAGATTCAATACCAATGCTAAAACAAAGAACAGAACTCCCATAATCTTTGTTACTTTTACTAAAGTACCTTCCATTGAGCGGCCTTTGTTTTTGCCCCAATAGGTATCTGCCATACCGGCAATACTTCCTAATCCCTGTGATTTTCCCTCCTGCATAAGCACAATCACAGAAAGTCCGATACAATCCAAAATAAAAAGTACTGTTAGCACAGTTCTTAAAATTTCCACGGTTACACCTCCTAATTATCAAGCATTTCAAGTGTAACACAGGAAAGCCGGGATTTCAACTGTTATTTTTCTGAAAGGGATTTTCATAAAGTGCTAATTCTCCCAGGGTATCTTCAATGGCTAAAAGCCGGTTATATTTTGCAGTCCGTTCTCCTCTGCAGGGCGCCCCTGTTTTAATCTGTCCCGCATTTACTGCCACTGCCAAATCTGCAATAAAGGTATCCTCGCTTTCTCCTGAACGGTGGGAGATCACCGCACCATAGCCTGATGTCTGCGCCCGTTCAATGGCATCCATAGCTTGTGACAGGGTTCCGATTTGATTTACTTTCACAAGAATTGCATTTCCTGCTTTTTGTTCAATTCCTTTTGCCAGACGTTTTTCATTGGTTACAAAGAAATCGTCTCCTACTAGCTGCACCTGGTCACCCAGACGTTTTGTCATCATGCTCCAGCCTTCCCAGTCCTCTTCCCACAGTCCATCCTCAATGGAAACCAGGGGAAATTCCTGTATCAGACGTTCATAATAATCTACCATCTCACTGGCTGTCCGTATGATTTTGTGTCCTGTCATAGAAGATTCTCCTGGAAAATAGTAGACCTTTTCCTGCTCCTCATACAATTCGCTGGCTGCTGCATCTATGGCAAAACAAAGGTCTGTTCCAGGCTGATATCCTGCCTGTTCTACTGCTTTTTCCATAAGCTCCAGTACCTCTCTGGCGCCTTTGATATCCGGCGCAAAACCGCCTTCATCACCCACTGCTGTGGAAAGCTGATTTTTCTTTAAAATCTCTTTCAGCTTCTGATAAACCTCCGCGCACATGCGAAGTCCTTCTTTGAAACAACAGGCGCCTGTAGGCATAATCATAAACTCCTGGAAATCCACAGTATTGTCTGCATGTCTTCCACCATTTAGAATGTTCATCATAGGCACCGGCATTCTTCTTGCATGGACTCCTCCCAAATATTGAAACAGCGGCATCCGCATGGCTTTTGCTCCTGCATCTGCTGCTGCCAGAGATACTCCAAGAAGGGCATTGGCTCCCAGCTTTTCTTTATTCTCTGTTCCATCTGCCTGCAGAAGTAATTTGTCCAGCCATCCCTGCTTTAGCACATTTTCCCCTAAAACAGCCTCTGCAAGCTCTGTATTCACATATTCTACCGCTTTTTGTACTCCTAATCCCTGGTATCTTGCTTCCTTATCCCTTAATTCCAGGGCTTCAAATTTTCCTGTAGATGCGCCGGAAGGTACAATAGCTCTTCCTGTATAACCATCTCTTCCGACGATCCCTTCTCCTACGGTTACTTCTGTTTCTACGGTAGGATTTCCTCTGGAATCCAGAACTTCTCTTGCGTACACGCTTCTGATGGGTAAATAACGATTCATAGCGATTCCCTCCTGATTTTCTGTTTTCCCATCTTTTGTATGCCAGCAGAACCAATGCGTGTGTACTGCTTTTTCATTTGCTGTTATTTACTGTCTCCTGATTTTTAGATTCCATGCAAAGATACCAGGACCAAAAATAGAAAAAATTTCCAAATATATAGAAAGACCTTGAGAGTCACATCTTCTGTATTTCTCAAGGTCTTGTTTTCTCTTATTTCTTAATCAACAAAGATTTTCCTGTCATTTCTTCCGGCTGTTCCATACCCATGAGTTCAATGAGTGTTGGCGCAATGTCTGCCAGGCATCCGCCTTCTCTAAGTGTATAGGAATCATCTGCATTTACCAGGATAAATGGTACTGGATTTGTAGTATGTGCCGTAAACGGAGCGCCTGTTTCATAGTCCAGAAGCTGCTCTGCGTTTCCATGGTCAGCGCAGATAAACATCTGTCCGTTTACTTCTTTGATAGCTTCTACTGCTTTTCCCACACATTCATCCACTGCTTCTACTGCTTTGATGGCTGCTGTTTCCACACCTGTATGACCTACCATATCCGGGTTTGCAAAGTTGATGATAATCACATCATATTTGTCTGATTTAATAGCCTCTACCAGTTATCGCAAACCTCATAAGCGCTCATTTCTGGTTTCAGGTCATAAGTAGCTACTTTTGGAGATTTAACCAGGATTCTGTCTTCTCCTTCGTTTGGTTCTTCTACACCGCCATTAAAGAAGAAGGTAACATGAGCATATTTTTCTGTTTCTGCAATACGCGCCTGTTTCAGACCATGCGCTGCCAGATATTCACCAAAGGTATTATTAATCGCAACTTTATGGAATGCAACCTCTTTGTTTGGAATGGTCGGATCGTATTCTGTAAAGCATACATAAGTTAAATCCAGTCTTTTTCCTCTTTCAAAGCCCTGGAAATCATCCTCACAGAAAGCTCTTGTAATCTCTCTTGCGCGGTCCGGACGGAAGTTAAAGAAGATAACAGAATCTTTATCCTGGATTCTTCCAACTGGTTTGCCATCTTTTACTACTACAGTAGGCATAACAAATTCGTCTGTTTTTCCTGCTTCATAGGATTCTTTTACTGCGCATACCGGACACTCTGTCTGCACACCTTCTCCTTTGGTAAGGGCATTGTAAGCCAGTTCCACACGATCCCAGCGGTTATCACGGTCCATAGCATAGTAGCGTCCTATTACAGATACTACTTCGCCTACGCCTAATTCTTCCATTTTATCACGCAGCTCTTTGATATACCTTTTCCGCCTGTTGGAGGTGTATCTCTTCCGTCTAAGAAGCAGTGAACGTAAACCTTGTCCAGTCCTTCTCTTTTTGCCAGTTCTAAAAGCCCGTATACATGAGTTAAATGGCTGTGTACACCGCCATCAGATAAAAGACCGAACAGATGAAGCGCTGCATTGTTTTCTTTTGCATTTCTTACTGCTTTTAATAATGCCTCATTTTCAAAAAATACGCCATCCTGGATTTCTTTGGTAATTCTGGTAAGTTCCTGATATACAATCCGGCCTGCGCCCATGTTTAGGTGCCCTACCTCAGAGTTTCCCATCTGCCTTCCGGAAGTCCTACTGCCATACCGCTGGCATTTCCCTTTACAAAAGGACACTCTGCCATAAGCTTATCCATAACCGGTGTCTTACCTTCGCATACTGCATTTGCTTCGCATTTTTCATTTAATCCATATCCATCTAAAATCATTAATACGGTTGGTTTTTTACTCATAATTTTCTCCCTTCCATTGTATAAAAATACCGATTCCATCTCGCTATACAATCTGTCTTATTACCAAAGACATTTTATCACGAAACCTGGAATCGGTAAATAGGTTTTTTTACGCCAGCACCTTGGACAGAAATTCTTTTGCCCTGGCTGTTTTCGGATGTGCAAAAAATTCAGCCGGTGGAGCGCTCTCCAAAATAACGCCTTCATCCATGAAAAGAATCCGGTTGGCTACTTCTTTTGCAAATCCCATTTCATGGGTTACAATAATCATGGTCATGCCTTCTTTTGCAAGAGCTTTCATCAAATCCAGAACCTCTCCTACCATTTCCGGATCCAGGGCGCTGGTAGCTCGTCAAAGAGAATTACATCCGGATTCATGGCAAGAGAACGGACAATGGCAATTCTTTGCTTCTGACCGCCTGACAGGGTAGATGGGTAAACATCCGCCTTATCCTCCATGCCAATGCGCTTTAATAAGTCCATGGCTTGTTCTTTTGCTTCCTGCTTAATAGAAGCCTTGGTAGCTGTAATTGGCTCTAATTCCTCTTTTTTGCTGCTGAAAACATTTTTTATCTTACGCACAAAATTTTTGCGCTTTGCTTTCTTTAAATCCTGACATTTCACATAAACAGGAGCCAGCATAATGTTCTGAATCACTGTTTTATTGGCAAACAGGTTAAAGTGCTGGAATACCATTCCCATATGACGTCTGTGAATATTAATATCCACACTCATATCTGCAATATCTACACCATTAAAGATAATCTGTCCCCCTGTAGGGTCTTCCATACAGTTCAGACATCTTAAAAAGGTACTTTTTCCGGAACCTGAGGGACCCAGAACAACCACAATATCGCCTTTGTTGATTTTTACACTGACGCCCTTGAGAACCTGGGTATCCCCAAAATCCTTCTTGAGATTAATTACGTCTATCACTCTTTTTCAGGCTCCTTTCTAATAATTTTACAAGCAGGGAAATAATCAGCACCAGCATAATATAGATAAATGCCATTACCAGATATGGCACCATGAACTCATAGCTGTTACTTCCGATATAATTAAATGCCACATACAAATCTGCAGCCCCTACAAAGCTGACTACAGATGTTTCTTTAATCAGGGAAATAAATTCATTTCCCAGGGTTGGCAGAATATTTTTCACTGCCTGTGGAATCACGATTTTCACCATACTGACACTAAAGCTCAGACCAACAGCTCTTCCTGCTTCCATCTGTCCTGCATCCACAGACTGAATACCGCTTCGCATAATTTCTGAAATATAGGCACCGCTGTTTAAGCCAAAGACAGCAATGGCTACCTGAACGCCTGTCATATGCACACCAAGAAGGGGAAGCATAACATAATAGAAAACCAGAAGCTGTACCACCATAGGTGTTCCCCTAAACAAGGCTACATAAAAACTGCAAATTCCATTTAAAACTCTGGGCAGACGTTTGTACTTTGGCAAAACACGCACGGTTGCAATGAGGGTTCCGATAATAATACCAATAATCAGACCGCTCACTGCAATTAATAAGGTGTTCTGTAATCCCTCGATTACTTTTACATAGCCATTCTGCTCCAGAAAAATCTCGATAAATTTATCAATTTTCTGTCCGAAATTGCCCATGTTCTCTCCTTACTGCATTTCATTCAGCGCTTCTGTAATGCATTTTGCAGGAGCCGCATCAATGATAACATATTTAATATTTCCGTTAATCAAATCCTGTACTGCCAGAGATCCGTTTTTATATGGTACACATTCTGCAGGCAGTCCCGGGAATCCCCATTCTTCATCACCTTCGATGTAATACTGCGCTGTGGTTCCTGCCTGTACACCGATTTTATCAGATTCAGACAGACCGTTTAAAACTTCCTCTACTGCTGCTGCGTCTTTACATTCGTCAAAAGAAGTATCTCCTGCCGGAACAATGACTCTCTGAGAAGCCTGATAATATGGGTTTGAGAAAGTTACATATTCCTGTCTTTCTTCATTCACTGTCAGACCAGCCATGGCAATATCACATTTCTGCTGTCCAACAGACAGACAAACCGCATCAAAATCCATGTTCTGGATAACCAGCTCCTGATCTAATTCCTCTGCCAGAAGCGCTGCAATTTCCATATCAATTCCGTAGTAATCTTCACCTTTGGTATATTCAAATGGCTCAAAAGCCGCATTCGTAGCAACTACCAACTGATCTTTGGAAGTATCCAGTTTTGCAGATTTAATAGCTTTCGGTTCGCCGCCACCAAAGTATTTCTCGCAGATTTCATCTAAAGTACCGTCTTCTTTAATCTTATCTACAAATGTATTTACCTGCTCTAACAGTTCCGGCTGGCTCTTATCCACACCAAAAGCATATTCTTCATTAGTCAGATCAATTTCAATGGTTTTCACACCTTTTGCATCACTTTTTTCTTCTTTTTTGTCATCTCCGCCTCCGCAAGCTGTCAAAGACAGCGCCAGTACAGAAGCCAGAAGTATTGTTAAACATTTTTTCTTCATTTTCATATTCTCCTTTTATTCATTCTTTCATGCATATTATGCATATTTATTCAACTGTTTTGCATTATATCAGCTTTTTTTCTCTTTGCAAGTAGAAAAATTATTCATACTAATATACAACTATGGGCGTATTGACCTCAATATTTTCATAAATTGTCCGCACAGCATCAAAAGGTGTATTAATACAGCCATGAGAACCATTATAAAGATAGATGTCTCCCCCAAAGCTGCTGCGTGTAGATAAGTCATGAATACCCACGCCTCCGTTAAATGGCATCCAATAAGTTACCGGAGTTTTGTATTCAATACTTCCATCCGGTCTTTTTCCTACCAGCACAGAAGGGCTTTGTTTATCTTTCAGCCTCCAGACACCTCCTGCCGGAGTTCCGTTGCCTTTATTAGGATTCCCTGTTACAACAGGCGTATCTACCAGACAGGTACCGTTTTTGTAAAACCACATTCTCTGTGCGCTGATAGAAATTTCCACATAAGTTCCGTCAATGTCATTTCTACCATGTTTCTGTCCTGTCTGAAGCCAGGTGGCATCTACCACGCCGCCTGTTCCTGCATTTAATACTCCCATAAGGGATTCTGTGGTCTTATCCTGCCACACTCTCCATCCATAGTCGCCTCCTGTTAAATGGACTGTGGAGCCTCCTGTTGTCTGGAAATCTCTTGGTTTTCCATAGGTGTTATATTTTTCAGACCAGCCAATCACTACAGGCTTTACCAGACTTTCATCAAAGGCATAAGAACCATCCTCTCCCTTTTTCAGCCAGGATTTCAGCATGTCTCTGGAGATTGTCTCCTGTCCGCTGCCAAAATTCACACTGACCTGAGCTCCTGTAAGCTGATTCAGCTTGTCCATTTCCGCCTTTAGTTTTTCGTCATTTTGAAGTACCCCAGGTTTGATATAACAGTCTTCTGCCTCCAGCGAAATCTCTGTCTTTCGTTCCTCCACTGCCTTTTGTATGGCTGCAGTTGTTTTTTCTTTATCCAACTGGGTTCCATACACCTCTGGCACAATGGCATATGCGACGCCATTATCTTCCACCCTGGCGTCCTGAGACGGTGCTCCGCTGCCCTCCTGTAAACACTGAAGCTGATTCACTGCCTCATTCAAAAGATTTTGATCATAGGAATTTTCTGCTTTTACCTCATATTCCTGTTCCTGAAAAATCTGAACAGGCCAAAGCCAGGAATTTTGTTGTTCTTTTACCTTTTCCAGGCTGTTATCATCCTGGTAAGTAATCTGAATCTGGTCTCCTGTAATCACCTCTGTCTGATTGTCCTTTTCCTGTATGGTAAGGGAATATTCTTCTGCGCTTTTTTTAATCATTTCTTTTATTTCAGCGACCTGCATTCCCCCACAGGCACTTCCGTTAATCCTGGTTCCAGGGTAAAACTTATCCTGATAATAATATCCCACAGCGCCATATCCCGCTGCCAAAAGTACTGCAACGGTAATTCCTGCTCCGGCTGCAATCTTTTTCGCTGTGTGATTTTTTCTTTTCTTCATTTTCTTTTCTGCTTTTTTCAAAGCCTTCAATTTTTCTTTTTTTACTGTTTTCTGCTTTTGACATGTATCTGACTTCCTTTTATCTATACTGTATCCATAAGTTTCACACACGCTCATTCTACTCCCTTTTTTTCCAAAATCAAAGACTTTTCTTCCTTTATCTTGAAAAAACGACAAATTTTGTATAATATGGTGAATAGTTTTCGATGTTATTTTGTTATTTTATGGAGGATTTCATCTTTATGGAAGATTTACTGGATTTTAACAACTGTCATCTTTGTCCCAGAAATTGCGGTATCAATCGAAATATCTCTGTGGGATTTTGCGGATGTGGCAGCACCCTGAAGGCTGCCAGAGCTGCCCTGCATCACTGGGAAGAGCCTTGTATCAGCGGGACCCGTGGAAGTGGTGCTGTTTTCTTCTCTGGCTGTACCCTGAAATGTTGTTTTTGCCAGAACCATCTCATCAGCCAGGGAACTCTTGGAAAAGAGCTTTCACCCAAACGTCTTGAAGAAATCTTTCTTTCCCTCCAGGAACAAGGCGCACATAATATTGATCTGATTACAGCCACTCAGTTTTTACCACAAATTCTGCCAGCCCTGGACTTGGTAAAGCATAAACTGCATATTCCTGTTATCTATAATTGTGGCGGATACGAAAAAATAGAAACTCTTGCTCTTTTAAAAGATTATATCGACATTTACCTTCCTGACCTGAAATATTTTGATTCTTCTCTTTCCTGGCGTTACTCCAAAGCGAAAAACTATTTTGAAATTGCCTCTGAGGTGATTCCTTATATGATAGAACAAACAGGTGAGCTGCGCTATGACGCACAGGGAATTTTACAAAAAGGAGTTATCATCCGGCATATGGTTCTCCCCGGCTGCAAAGAGGATTCCATCCAACTGCTCCACTGGATAAAAGAAAACCTTCCCAAAGGAAACTATCTTCTCAGTCTTTTGAGCCAGTACACACCATTTTACAAAAGCAGCGACTATCCTGAAATTAACCGCCGCATTACCACTTATGAATACAATAAAGTCCTGGACACTGCCATTTCGCTTGGCCTTACCCAGGGATTTATGCAGGAAAAAAGCAGCGCAAAAGAAGAATATACGCCGCCATTTGATTTAGAGGGAATTTGAAATTTATCACATTTACTTTCAAAAAACAGGCAGACAGATAATTCTTTCCTTGAATAAATCTATCTGCCTGCCCTTTATTTTTTCTTACCGCATTACTGCTTTTCCTGTAACAACAATTTCAGCCTCTTCACTTCCGCTTCTGCTGCATCGGCTCTTTGACGTTCTTTTTCCGTATTTTCTCTTTCCAGCTCTATTCCCTTTTTTATCAACTTGTCTGATTCCAATTCCAAGACTTTTCCACCCATAACCTTACCAAATCCTTTCCTGACTTTCTGACTATCTCTCAAAATGTAATCCGCAATCCGAATGATTAGTTCCACCATATCCCTGTATTCTTTTTCTCTATCATGATACAGAAATTCTTCTTCCAGACATTTCTCAATGCTTCTATACTCTTCCAGCATCTCCTGTAGCTTCTCTTGATTCTTTTCTAATTCTTTTTTTGCCTTTTCATATCTCATAATATAAAAAGGCAACAGAAAAAACAGTCTTTTCTGAAAAATTATCTCTTTTGTGTATCTTTGTTGATAGATTACCGGCACTTTATATTCCACTCTTTGCCCATCTGGCATAAGCAGTTCCAGTTTCATTTCCTCTGGTCCCTGAGTATCTCTCAAATACAGAACACAGGAATGTGGAAAATAAATCCTGCTGGTTTCATTTTCCCTTCCCACAGATTCCAATGCAACTGAAAAATCATATTCTATCATCCGAAACATCATGGTAGCATCTTTTGTACTTTGGTATTCCAAATGATATATTTTTTCTTCAATCTGAAAATGTGAATCTGTGATAACCTTTCCATCTTTCGTATAAAATTCGTTTCTTCCTTGTTTCAGTTTTATGTTCTCCGGGTAATCTTTACCAAAAACTTCATTAATTAAAGAGATTGCCATCTGTGGCATTTTCTGAAGCATTGTCCGAAAAACATCATCAAAAATTGTGTTGTTACTCATCTAACATTTTCTCCTTTATGTATTGTTGCCTTTAGTATCTTAGAAAATGTTATCTGAATGTATGCTTCACTTTACATTTTGCAAAGGTTTCTCTTCTGTAGTAACATCATTTTCCTTTCTTTAGTTTTATTATAAATCCTTCCCTGTCTGCAAGCAACCTGAAACTCAGATTTTCTAAAAAAACACACAAAAAAGACCCCATACAATTTTATCTGTACAGGGTCTTTCTTTCCGTTGTTACATTTTTTCAATCACTTAGGACTATTTATAATTTACGATTTTACCGAAATCTGGTTTCAGCGCAGCGCCGCCTACTAAACCACCATCAATATCTGCCTGTGCAAATAATTCCGGAGCTGTTGCAGCATTTACAGAACCACCGTACTGGATACGGATTGCTTCTGCTGTTGCTTCGTCATATACTTCAGCAATGCATTCGCGGATCGCTTTGCAAACTTCCTGTGCCTGCTCTGTTGTAGCTGTTTTTCCTGTTCCGATTGCCCAGATTGGTTCATAAGCAATAACAGCTTCTTTTGCCTGCTCTGCTGTCAGTCCCAGGAATCCTACTTTTACCTGCTGACGAATGAAATCCATAGTCACGCCCTGCTCTCTCTGTTCCAGAGATTCACCGCAGCACATGATTGGTGTTAAACCATGTTCAAAAGCTTTGTGCATTTTTTTATTGATGTCTTCATTGGTTTCTCCGAAGTATTCTCTTCTTTCGGAATGTCCAAGAATCACATATTTAACACCAGCGTCTACTAACATATTTGGAGAAATTTCACCTGTGTAAGCGCCTTTTTCTTCAAAATACATGTTTTCAGCGCCAACCTGGATGTTGCTGCCTTTTACAGCTTCTACAACCGGTACAATATCAATAGCAGGTACGCAGAATACTACGTCTACTTCTTCATTTGCAACTAATGGCTTTAATGTGTTTACTAATTCAACTGCTTCGCTTGGAGTCATGTTCATTTTCCAGTTTCCAGCGATAATTTTTCTTCTTGCCATGGGATATACCCTTCTTTCTTATATTTTGTTTTGGCTTAGCTTCGCTAAGTGCGGTGAACTAAGTTCGCACTGGGTATCTTCTCTCAACTAAGCTCGCGCTCGCGCTCACTAAGGTTCGAGAAGGGCCTCGCACTAAGTTCAAACTTCGCCTTTGGCTCGTTTTCACTAAGTTGCTTTCGGCCTACTTATCGTTTGCTGCTGCTACGCCTGGGAGTTCTTTTCCTTCCAAGAATTCTAAGGAAGCGCCGCCGCCTGTGGAGATGTGTGTCATTTTGTCACCATATCCCAGAATGTTTACTGCCGCTGCAGAGTCACCACCACCAATGATGGTTGTTGCATCTGTATCAGCCAGTGCTTTTGCAACTGCTTCTGTACCATGAGCAAAGTTTGGCATTTCAAAGCAGCCCATTGGTCCGTTCCATACAACAGTTTTTGCGTCTTTTACAGCTTCGCTGAAGATTTTTTCTGTTTCTGGTCCGATATCCATACCTTCCCAGCCATCCGGAATCTGTCCGCTGCCTACTACCTGAATGTTGCAGTCATTAGAGAATGCGTCACCGATTCTATGGTCTACAGGAAGAAGAAGTTTCACGCCTTTTTCTTCTGCTTTTTTCTTCATTTCCAATGCGTATTCCAGATAATCATCTTCGCATAAGGAAATACCGATATTTCCGCCTGCTGCTTTGGAGAAGGTATAAGCCATTCCGCCACCAATGATTAAAGTATCTACTTTATCAAGCAGGTTGTTAATAACAGAAATCTTGCTGGAAACTTTTGCGCCGCCAAGAATTGCTACAAATGGTCTTTCCGGATTGTTGACTGCATTTCCTAAGAAGTCAATTTCTTTCTGCATTAAGTATCCTACTACTGCTGTATCTACAAACTGTGTAACACCTACGTTTGAGCAGTGAGCGCGATGTGCTGTACCGAATGCGTCATTTACGAATACATCACAAAGAGAAGCTAATTCTTTGGAGAATGCTTCACCGTTCTTTGTTTCTTCTACTCTGTAACGTGTATTTTCCAGTAAGATTACTTCTCCATCTTTCATAGCTTCTACTGCTGCTTTTGCATTTGCTCCAACAACTTCCGGATCAGCGGCAAATTTTACTTCCTGTCCTAATAATTCAGACAGACGAACTGCTACAGGCGCCAGGGATAATTCTGGTTTTGGTTCTCCCTTTGGTTTTCCAAGGTGAGAGCAGAGAATTACTTTCCCGCCATCTGCAATTAATTTTTTAATGGTAGGAAGTGCTGCTACCAGACGGTTTTCATCTGTAATCTTTCCATCCTGTAATGGTACATTGAAATCACAGCGAACCAGGACTTTTTTTCCTTTTACGTTGATATCATCAACTGATTTTTTATTAAGCATTAGGAAATGCCTCCTTTACATTATTTTTCTGTTTTTTCCACATAAACAGACGAAAAGGGTCCGGTCCACAATAGACCGGACCCCTTTATGAGCCTTATAAATACCTGTTAATTATTTGTTTAATAATTTTCCGAAGTATTTGATTGTTCTAACCATCTGGCTTGTGTAAGAGTTTTCGTTGTCATACCATGATACAACCTGAACTTCTGTTGTGCCGTTGTCTAATGGAAGAACCATTGTCTGTGTAGCATCGAACAGAGAACCATATCTCATACCAACGATATCGCTGGATACGATTTCATCTGTGTTGTATCCGAAAGATCTGTAGCTGCTGCTTTCATAGCATCGTTAATCTGTTCTTTTGTAACGTTACCTTTAACAACTGCTGTTAAGATAGTTGTAGAACCTGTTGGTGTAGGAACACGCTGAGCAGCTCCGATTAATTTTCCGTTTAATTCTGGGATAACTAATCCGATTGCTTTTGCAGCACCTGTGCTGTTTGGAACAATGTTTACTGCTGCTGCACGAGATCTTCTTAAATCACCTTTTCTCTGTGGTCCGTCCAGTGTCATCTGATCACCTGTGTAAGCGTGAATTGTGCACATAATACCAGACTGGATTTCAGCTAAGTCATTTAATGCTTTTGCCATAGGAGCTAAGCAGTTTGTTGTACAGGAAGCTGCAGAAATGATGTTATCATTTTCTGTTAATGTTTCGTGGTTTACATTGTAAACGATTGTAGGAAGGTCGTTTCCAGCCGGAGCGGAAATAACAACTTTCTTAGCACCAGCATCAATATGAGCCTGTGCTTTGTCTTTGGATGTGTAGAATCCTGTACACTCCAGAACTACGTCAACACCGATTTCTCCCCAAGGAAGTTCTGCTGCGTTTGCTTTTGCGTAGATTTTAATTTCTTTTCCGTCTACAGTGATGGAATCTTCACCAGCTGTTACTTTATCAGCCAGTTCATATCTTCCCTGTGTAGAGTCATATTTCAGTAAGTGAGCTAACATAGCTGGAGATGTTAAATCGTTGATTGCAACGATTTCAAATCCTTCTGCTCCGAACATCTGTCTGAATGCAAGACGTCCAATACGTCCAAAACCATTAATTGCTACTTTTACTGCCATGATTTTCATTCCTCCTAAAAGTGATTGATTTAATGTGAGTTCTTCATCAACCTAAAATAGATTGTTAAAGAAACATCAACCTTGTCCATATTGTACCTGTTTTTTCTTCAAAATTCAAGCCCCATTTCTAATTTCAGAGTATTTCCCTGGTATTTTTATTCATCTTACTTGAAATCAATACGGAAACAACGATATAATGGATAAAAATGCATTTATGAAAGGAGCGGTTTCCCATGTATTACGATTTTCATGTCCATTCTGACTTTTCCAGCGACAGCCAGGCTCCCATGGAAGCTATGATTCAGGAAGGCATCCGTCTTGAGCTTCCCGGCATCTGTTTTACAGAACATATGGATTTAGATTTTCCGGGTGAAAAGCCCGTTTTTCTGGTGGATTTACCTGCCTATAAAAAAACTTTTCTGAACTTAAAAGAAAAATATCAGCATCAGATTCAGCTTTTCTATGGTCTGGAATTGGGACTTCAGCCTCACCTTGCAAAAGAACTGCCACTGCTTGCAGCATCAGATTCCTTTGACTTTCTCATTGGGTCAGCCCATATTATTGACCGCCTGGATCCTTACTGCCCTGAATATTTCCAGGGACGCTCTGAACAGGAATCCTATCTGCGTTATTTCCAGGTGCTTTTGGAAAACCTGAAAACCTTTTCCTGTTTTGATACCTGCGGTCACATTGATTATGTGGTGCGCTATGGTCCTGCTAAAAACAAGAATTATTCCTACCAGGCTTACCGGGAAATTCTGGATGAAATTTTAAAGGTTCTGATTGAAAAGGGAATCGGTCTGGAATGTAATACAGCCGGCTTTAAATACGGTCTGGGGCATCCCAATCCTACAGAAGAAATCCTTCTGCGCTACCATGAGTTAGGTGGTGAAATTCTCACACTTGGTTCGGATGGACATGCCCCAAAACATCTGGCTTATGATTTTGAAAAAGCGGGAAATCTTTTAAAAGCCTGCGGTTTCCGCTATTATACCATTTTTAAAAACAGGAAGCCGGAATTTCATAAATTATAAAATAATGCCGCCTCCGGCAACGTATTCTCCCTGATAAAACACAACAGCCTGTCCCGGCGTAATAGCGCGCTGGGGCTGGTCAAAGGTTACCCGGACTTTTCCATCCTCAGCAGGAGAAATCACACACTCTGCTCCCGGATGATTATAACGAATCTTTGCTTTTAAACGCACTTCCCCATCCAGGCCTTCCATTGCCATAAAGTTCACTCTGTCGCAAATCAGGGTGTTTACAAACAAATCCTCATTTTCCCCAATTACCACTTCGTTGCTATCGGGACGAATTTTTGTAACAAACACCGGATGTCCCATAGACAAATTCAGGCCTTTTCTCTGTCCAATGGTGTAATGAATAATGCCCTGGTGTTCTCCAATGACCTTTCCGTCCGCCAGCACAAAATTCCCTTTTGGAATGGTTTTTCCAGTGCTGTTTTTAATAAATCCGGCGTAATCATTGTCTGGCACAAAGCAAATTTCCTGACTGTCTTTTTTATGGGCTACCAAAAGCCCCGCCTCTTCTGCAATTTTGCGGATTTCATCTTTGGTATAAGCCCCTACAGGCATCAGAGTTCTGGCAAGCTGTTCTTGTGTCAGATTATAAAGGGCATAGGTCTGGTCCTTTTTTGCGGTGACCGAATTGCGGATAGCATATCGTCCATTTGGAAGCTGTTCTACTCTGGCATAATGTCCTGTGGCAATATAATCCGCGCCGATTTCCAGGCTTCTCTTTAATAAAGATTCCCATTTCACATACCGGTTACAGGCAATGCAGGGATTGGGAGTTCTGCCCTCCAGATATTCTCTGGTAAAATAGTCAATGACCTGTTTCTGAAATTCTTTGCGAAAGTTCATAACATAATAAGGAATGTCCAGCTTCTGCGCTACTCTTCTGGCATCTTCCACTGCGCTAAGACCACAGCAGCCGCCATTTTCTTCTACGGTACAGGAGTCCTCCTCCTGCCATATCTGCATGGTCACACCAATAACATCATAGCCCTGCTCTTTCAGAAGATATGCTGCCACAGAGGAATCTACGCCTCCGGACAGCCCTACTACCACTGTTTTCTTTCCCATTAGTATTCTTCCTCTTCTTCCTCTTCCCCTTCATGGATATCAGACTTTGGTTTGGATAATCCTTCGATTTTAATTCCGTTCTTTTCTGCATAATCCCACAAAGCAGCATGAATGGCTTCCTCTGCCAGAAGAGAGCAATGCACCTTTACCGGAGGAAGTCCGTCTAAAGCCTCCATAACTGCCTTATTGGTTACTTTCAGGCTTCCTCAATGGTTTTTCCTTTTACCAGTTCTGTTGCCATACTGCTGGTTGCCACAGCAGCGCCACATCCAAAGGTTTTAAATTTGCAGTCCCGGATAATTTTATTCTCATCAATATCCAGATAAATACGCATAATATCCCCGCATTTTGCATTTCCTACGGTTCCTACTCCGCTGGCGTTTTCAATCTCTCCTACGTTTCTTGGGTTCTGAAAATGATCCATTACTTTTTCGCTGTACATACTTGCTTCCTCCGTTTTTTATTTTTTCTCTTTCCGAATAAAATCTTCATATAATGGAGATAAATCTCTTAATTTCTGGATAATCTCCTTAATCTGTTCTAAGGTATAATCTAAATCTTCTTTTGTAGTATCTTCTCCAAGAGATAACCGCAAAGATCCATGAGCAATCTCATGAGGCAGGCCAATGGCCAGCAGTACATGAGACGGATCCAGAGAACCTGAGGTACAGGCAGAACCACTGGAACCTGCAATTCCTTTCATATCCAGCATAATAAGAAGAGATTCTCCCTCTATAAACCGGAAACTAAAGTTAATATTATTAGGCAGACGTTTGTCAGGATGTCCGTTTAATTTCACATAAGGAATTTCCTTTTCCACCCGTTTAATAAAATCATCCCGTAACTGTCGCTCTCTGGCAGTTCTCTCTTCCATGGTGTCGGCTGCTCTTTTGGCTGCCACTCCATATCCCACGATTGCCGGTACATTTTCTGTTCCTGCTCTTCTCTTGCGCTCCTGGGCTCCTCCATGGACAAAGGAACGAATCTTCACACCCTTGCGGATATACAGAAAACCAATACCCTTTGGTCCGTTAATTTTATGGGCGCTGGAACTTAACATATCAATATGCATATCATCCACATCAATAGGAACCTGGCCGAAAGCCTGCACTGCATCTGTGTGGAACAAAATACCGTGTTCTTTTGCTATCATACCAATCTCTTTCACTGGCTCAATGGTTCCGATTTCATTGTTAGCAAACATAATAGAAATCAGAATAGTATCCGGACGAATGGCTTTTTGCAGCGCGTCCAGATCTACCAGACCATTCTCATCTACATCCAGATAGGTAACTTCCACACCTTTTTTCTCCAGATATTCACAGGTATGAAGAATTGCGTGATGCTCAATCTTGGTGGTAATGATATGTTTTCCTTTCTTTTCGTAGGCCTCACAGGCTGCCTTTAATGCCCAGTTATCCGCCTCGCTTCCTCCGGCAGTAAAGTAAATTTCCTCCGGTTTGGCTCCAATTACTTCTGCAATCTGTTCTCTTGCTGTGGTAATAGCTTCTTTACTTCTCTGTCCCAATTCATAGATGCTGGATGGATTCCCATAATTCTCTGTAAAATAAGGAATCATGCATCTACTACCTCCTGGGCAGTTCTTGTAGTTGCTGCATTATCCAGATAAATTTTTGTTTTCATGCCTTCATCTCCTCGATTCTTTCTTCAATAATATTACTGTTCACATTTCTGTATCTCAATCTGTCCTTTTTCTAAAACTCTGCGGCTTTCCTCCACCAGCTGACTCAGCATAATAGAGTCTACGGTTTCCTGAATGCTTTTATTAATTTCCTGCCATACATAACGGGCCACACATAAGTCCTCACCCTGGCAGTGCTCATTTCCTTCTCCACAGGATACTGCCTCAATACTGCCTTCCAGCGCCCGCAGCACATCTCCTACTGAGATTTTCTCTGCCGGTCTTGCCAGACGGTAACCTCCCTGAGCGCCCCGTATACTGCAAACCAGCCCTTCTTTTTTGAGCTTTCTCATGAGCTGTTCCAGATAACTGTCCGAGATATGCTGTCTTGTAGAAATACTCTGTATGGAAACTGCCTCCTGGTCACTATAAAGTGCCAGATCAATCAATGCCCGCAGTCCATATCGTCCTTTTGTAGAAAGCTTCATTTTTTATCGCCTCTTTTCCAGTGCCTTCTCATGCTTCTTAATCCCTACTATTTTACTCGGATTTTAATCTGAATGTAGAATATCATCTTTCAAAAGTTCTGTCAAGTTCCGAAAGGGAATATATTTAGAAAAAAGGTATCCGGAGGCTCTCTTGATGAAGCATATGCATATTCTGGTAAAAGGAACGCTTATTTTAACCTTATCTGGTTTTCTGACAAAAATCATTGGATTTATTTATAGAATATTCCTGTCACACACCATTGGTGCCCAGGGCATGGGAATTTATCAATTAATTTTCCCTGTTCAGGCTCTTTGCTTTGCCTTGACTGTGGGGGCATCCAGACTGCCATTTCCCGCCTGGTAGCTGCAAAAGCAGCACTTGAGGAAGAACAAAGCAGCAGGGATATTTTTCTGATTTCCACTTTTCTTTCTGTTTTCACCGCAATCCTGGTTTCTTTTTTCCTTTACCGCCATGCTTCCTGGTTTGCACTGCACATTCTTTTGGAAGAAAGCTGTACGCCCCTTTTAAAAATCATGGCCCTTTCCCTGCCTATGGGCGCTTTTCATGCCTGTGTAAACGGCTACTATTTCGCGCGGAAAAAATTATCCGTACCTGCCGCGGCACAGCTTCTGGAACAGCTTGCCAGAGTCGGTGCCTCTTATCTGGTATTTCTCATCTGGACAGACCAGGGAATTCCTGTGACTCCTCTTCTGGCTGCAGTTGGACTTTTAAGCGGTGAACTGGGGGCCATGGTGTTTTCCGGTCTTGTTATCTTCCGTGATTACACCAAAGCCACTATCAAATCAGGCATATGGTTTCCCCTTTTTCTGACTTTAAATCTGTAGTATGCCTTTCTTTTCCCCTGACCTGCAACCGCCTTTTGGTAAATCTTCTCCACAGTATAGAGTCCGTTCTCATTCCCGGACATTTGCGTCTTTACGGACTGGATAATGCCTCTGCCCTGTCTGTATACGGTGTCCTCACCGGTATGGCACTGCCTCTCATTTTCTTTCCCTGTGCCATTACCAATGCAGTTTCTACCGTACTTCTGCCTTCCGTTGCTGAAAGCCAGGCCGTGGGAAATCATCAAAATATCCGAAAGAGTATCTTTCTCTCTGTGAAATGTTGTCTGGCTCTTGGCTTTTCATTTACTGTCTTTTTCTATTTTTTTGGAGATTTTCTGGGACTGCTTTTATTCCAAAACGAATTTGCAGGAACTTTTATTAAAACCCTCTCTTTTATCTGCCCCTGCCTCTATCTTTCCGGCACTTTAGGAGGGATTTTAAATGGACTTGGCGCTGTAAATCAGACCTTGCTGCTCAACGTTATAGGACTTGGAGTCCGCCTTCTTTTTGTATTCTTTCTAATTCCGGTATACGATTATGGGATATTTATGGGGACTGATTGTCAGTGAGCTTCTTGTTACCGTTCTTTCCCTGTTTTTCCTGAAATCTTACTTTTAGTTTTATCTATTTAAACTTCTAAAGTATTTTGTCAAAAACTATCGACATTTGTTCTTTCTTGTATTATAATTTTTTCGTAATACTACAGATTTTACATGGAAAAAGAGGGAGACATCATGAGTTTTAGATTTGTCAAACAGCTTCCCACACCTGATGAAGTAAAAGAGCAGGTGCCTGTCTCGGAAGCTTTAAAAAAAGTAAAAGAAAAAAGAGACCGTGAAATTCAGGCTGTTTTTACCGGAAAATCTGACAAGTTTCTGGTAATTATCGGTCCCTGCTCTGCAGATAATGAAGATTCTGTATGTGAGTATACCAACGTCTGGCCGCCATACAGGAAAAGGTTGCAGAACGTCTGATTCTGGTACCACGCATTTATACCAACAAACCACGTACCACCGGAGAAGGCTATAAAGGAATGCTGCATCAGCCAGACCCGGAAGCCAAGCCGGATATGCTTGCCGGAATTCTGGCAATCCGTCATATGCACCTTCGTTCCCTGGCAGAAACAGGCTTAACCTCTGCAGATGAAATGCTTTATCCTGACAACTGGCATTATCTTTCTGATTTGCTTTCCTATGTTGCCATTGGCGCCCGTTCTGTAGAAAATCAGGAACACCGCCTTATGGTCAGCGGACTGGATATTCCGGTTGGAATGAAAAATCCTACCAGTGGTGATTTTTCGGTTATGTTAAATTCTGTAATTGCCGGTCAGGGCAGCCATGACTTCATTTCCAGAGGATGGGAAGTCGCCACAGAGGGCAACCCTCTTACCCATACTATTTTAAGAGGCGCCGTCAGCAAACACGGAAATACGATTCCTAATTATCACTATGAAGATTTACAGCGCCTTCTGGATATGTATGGTCAGAAAAATCTGGCAAACCCGGCAGTTATCATTGATGCCAATCATTCAAACTCCGGAAAACAATTTAAACAGCAAATTCGAATTGTAAAAGAAGTCCTGCACAGCCGTCTGGTTTCCAGAGAGATTCAAAATCTGGTAAAAGGTGTGATGGTCGAAAGCTACCTGGTAGAAGGTAATCAGAAAATCGGTCCAAATCATATTTACGGAAAATCCATTACAGACCCCTGTCTTGGATGGGAAGACACTGAAAAACTTATCTATACCATTGCAGAACTCTGCTGATAAGGAAATATTTAATCTGATAATAAAGTAAGAACTGTTACACAAAATGAGATTCAGGAATCTTGATGCATTTTATATAACAGTTCTTTTTTATTTTCTGGGATGTGCTTTCATATACACATCTCTGATTTTATTCACATTCATATTCATATAAATCTGGGTTGTGGAAATATCCGAATGTCCCATCATTTCCTGTACGCTCTTTAAATCAGCGCCATTTTGTACCAGATGTGCAGCAAAGGAATGGCGCAGGGTATGTGGCGTAATGTCCTGTTGAATCCCAGCCGCTGCAGCATAGCTTTTCAGAACCTTCCAAAATCCCTGGCGGCTCATTGCCTTACCGGAACAGTTTACAAAAAGCAGCTCATTTGGTTTTCCCCCGATCAGTTCTTCTCTTGCGCCTTCTATATAATGTTCCACTGCCCTTCTGGCCGCGCTTCCGAAAGGAATCACCCTCTCCTTATCACTGCCGCTGCATGTAATATATCCCAGTTTTAAATTCAAATCTTTTAAGGTGAGGTGAATCAATTCACTCACACGGATACCAGTGGCATACAGCAGTTCCAGCATAGCTCTGTCCCGGATTCCCTTTGCTGTATTCGCTTGGGCTGCTGCAAAAGCAAGTCCACTTCCTCTACAGTAAGAATACCGGGCATTTTTTTCTCAATCTTCGGTGCTTTTAAGGTTTCCGCAGGATTTTCCTTCCACCCGCTTTTCTGACATAAATACTGAAAAAAACGCCGGATAGAAGCAATGCTCCTGGATATGGAAGATGGGGCAAACTGCTCTTTCTCCATATACATGATATAAGAATTCAAAATCGTAGTTGTTACCTGTTCTACGTCCTGAATTCCCTCTCTCATCAAAAACTGCTCTAATTTCCTTAAATCACGTTCATAGGAAATCTCTGTATTTTTTGAAGTGCCTCTGGTATTATGTAAATAGCCGATGAACTCTTGTATTTCGCACTTCATAATTTATTCCCCTTCTTAAATAGGCATATTTCGATTATATATCAACTGGGACACAAAAATCAAACCTAAATTTAACAAAAATCCTTATTTTTCAAGGTTTTTCCAACTCCCCACAACATATCGCAAGATTTTTTCTTTTGTTATACCACATATGGTAAACTTGTAATTATTAATTTTTTGTAAACTTAAAGCCATTTTTTCCAAAACATGGCAAAGAAGATTTTGATTAACATAACTTTCCATCCAGATTCCCAAAAGCAGGCAAATCAAAGTACCTGTCAGAAAAAAGAAATATGCCTTATAATCAGAGGCTTCCTTTTTTCTGTTTCCCCATGATTTCTGGCTCATCTGGCTACCAGAAAGAAAAAGAACAGCCAGCCAGGTACGTAAAAAAGAATTTGCGGAAAAAAGCACAGCCCCGCCATCCCCATTCCTTTTAACCCGTATTCTACTAAAAAAAGCGTAATCAGATTTCCCCCAAGAAAGCCAAACCACAAAAGGCTGGCTACTGCCATAGGAAGCCCAAAAGGTGTCAGGCCACAAATAGCTCCGATGAAAAAGAAGGTTCCTCTTTTTATCAGCAAGTTTCCAAAAAGATATTCCCTTCCCTCTGTCAGATTAGAAAAGGAAGCCAGGTAGACAGGAAGCAAACTTGTCTGGTATCCTTTTTCTCTTATATAAAAATTGCAACATAAAACTCCCAAAACCACACCTGCTGCATATAGACTGAAAAACAATTTCAGATATTTTTTCATTCTCTTCACCCTGTATAGTTTATGTTTTTTCCACAAAAAAAAGACCTGACATAATATTATGCAGGTCTTTTATAAGCCTTTCAAGTCGATTTTCATCACTTGGCGTAATCTACTACCCGTGATTCGCGAATTACATTCACTTTAATCTGTCCAGGATATTCCAGTTCAGCTTCAATCTGTTTGGAAATATCTCTTGCCAGCAATACCATATCAGCATCTGTAACATGCTCTGGTACCACCATAACACGAATTTCTCTTCCCGCCTGAATAGCAAAAGATTTATCAACTCCCTTAAAGGAGTTTGTGATGTCTTCTAGTTGTTTTAATCTGTTGGTATAGGTTTCTAAAGTTTCTCTTCTTGCACCAGGTCTTGCAGCAGAAATTGCATCTGCAGCCTGTACAATACATGCCACCAATGAAGCCGGTTCCACATCTCCGTGATGGGATTCCACTGCATTGATTACAATCTGTGATTCTTTATATTTTTTACATAAGTCAGCACCAATCTGAATATGGGAACCTTCCACTTCATGGTCAATGGATTTTCCAATATCGTGGAGCAGACCTGCTCTTTTCGCCATTCGTATATCTGTTCCTACTTCTCCTGCAAGTAAACCTGCAAGCTGAGCTACTTCAATAGAATGTTTTAATGCATTCTGTCCATAGCTTGAGCGGAACTTCATGCGGCCCAGAAGACGGATCAGTTCCGGATGGATACCGTGAACTCCTACTTCCAATGCTGCGGCTTCTCCTTCTTCCCGCATCATGGCTTCCACTTCTCTTTGAGCCTTTTCAACCATTTCTTCAATTCTAGCCGGATGAATACGTCCGTCTACGATTAATTTTTCCAATGCGATTCTGGCTACTTCTCTTCGGATTGGATCAAATCCTGACAACACAACCGCTTCCGGAGTATCATCAATAATCAAATCCACACCTGTAAGGGTTTCCAAGGTTCTGATATTACGTCCTTCTCGTCCGATAATACGTCCCTTCATCTCATCGCTTGGCAGTTGTACAACAGAAATCGTAGTCTCAGCCACATGGTCTGCTGCACATTTCTGAATAGCAGTTACTACATATTCTTTTGCCTTTTTGTCAGCTTCTTCTCTTGCCTTGCTCTCCAATTCCTTGTAGAGCTTAGCTGTGTCAATTTTTACTTCGTCTTCAACAGTTTTCAACAGATAATCTTTTGCCTGTTCGGAGGTAAGGCCGGAAATTCGTTCCAGTTCCTGTACTCTCTGTCCTTGTAATTCATCGACTTTCTTTTCTTTCTTCTTTAACTCTACTTCTTTTGCTGTGTACTCAGCTTCCCTTCTTTCTAAAGCATCTGCTTTCTTATCAAGGGCTTCTTCTTTTGATAAAACACGTTTCTCATACTTCTGAAGTTCATTGCGTCTCTCTCTGGTCTCCTTCTCAAGTTCATTTTTGGTTCGGAGATTTTCTTCTTTTGCTTCCAAGAGAGCTTCACGTTTCTTTGTCTCAGCAGTCTTCAATGCTTCATCTATAATGCTTCTTGCTTTTACTTCTGCGGTTCCAATAGTTTCTGCGTCTTTTTCTGTTTTTTTCTTCACAGAAAGATTTGCAGTTACCGGAATGGAAACCAGCAAGGTAACAGCCACAGCAACAAGTGCAACTATTACATAGATTGCCACAGGAGCACCTCCTTATTTAATTTTCATTGTACAAATACAACAGTATAATTTTATACTGAATTCATAAAAAAGTCAACAAAAAGGTGAGCCTGTCTCTTACTCTTTATCGCTTATCTCACGAAAAACCGACAAAATTTCCGAAGAAGAGAACCCTTTTCGCATAAAAAATCCATAAAGCCGCTGTTTCTCTTTTTCTTCCATGGCTCCTTCTCCCTTTCTCTTGCTCTGAAGCATCTTACGGATCGTCTCTTTTGCATCCATCTGTTCCTCTGCTTCTTCCAGGGCTCTGGCAACGATTTCTGCCGAAATTCCCTTTTGCAGCAATTCCATTTTAAGTCTGGCTTTTCCTTTTTTGCTTTTTTTGAAATTCAATATATCTTGCCGCATACCGGACATCATCAATATAATGAAAAGACTCTACATATTTCAGAGCCTCTTCCACAGCTTTTGTGGGATAGCCGCTCTGCTCCAGCTTTTTCTTCAGTTCTGCCCTGGTTCTTGTCCATTTTTTCCAGCAGATGCATGGCTCTTTAATTTTGCCCTTTTGGTAAGTACCTGTCCTACCAGTCTTCGTAAATCTCTTCCGGCAGTTCCTCATCTTTTTGAATGTGATAGCGGGACAGCTCGCCTTTGTATAATACAAAAGCGGGCTGTCCGTCCAGTTCAATCTGAAATTTTTGCCGGGTCACAGGCTTTATTTCTGTAACAATCATGTTTTAACCTCTTATTCCTCTTCCTGTGTCTCCAAAGGCATGGTCTCCTGCTCAAAAGTTTCAGAGGTTTCCGTCTCTTTTGCAGCCGCTCCTCCTTCTGCAAGACCATAATGCGCTCTTACTTTCTGTTCGATTTCTTCCGCAACCTGAGGATTATCCTTTAAGTATTTCTTCGCATTTTCACGGCCCTGTCCGATCTTCCCATCATTATATGCATACCAGGCGCCACTCTTATTCACAATGCCAAGATTTGCTGCCAAATCCAGAATATCCCCTTCTTTTGAAATCCCTTCTCCAAACATAATATCAAATTCTGCTTCTTTAAAAGGAGGTGCAATCTTATTCTTTACCACTTTGATTCTGGTGCGGTTACCAACCATCTCACCGCTTTGTTTTAAGGTTTCGATTCTTCGCACATCCATACGGATAGAAGAATAGAATTTCAAAGCACGTCCCCCTGTGGTAACCTCCGGATTTCCGAACATAACCCCTACTTTTTCACGAAGCTGGTTAATAAAGATAACAATACAATTGGACTTGCTGATGTGGGCGGTGAGTTTCTTAATGCCTGAGACATCAAACGTGCCTGAAGACCTACGTGGGAATCACCCATATCGCCTTCAATTTCTGCCTTGGGAACCAGAGCTGCTACAGAGTCCACAATAATAATATCCACAGCGCCGGAACGGACCATGGTCTCTGTAATTTCCAAAGCCTGCTCTCCATTATCCGGCTGTGATATATAAAGATTGTCAATATCTACCCTATGTTCTTGGCATATGCAGGGTCAAGGGCATGTTCCGCATCAATAAAGCCTGCAATTCCGCCGCGCTTCTGTACCTCTGCAACCATGTGCAGGGCAACAGTAGTCTTACCACTGGATTCCGGTCCATAGACTTCTATAATTCTTCCCTTTGGAATTCCGCCCAGTCCCAGAGCAATATCAAGGCTCAAAGCTCCTGTAGGTATGGTTTCCACGTTCATATTTGCAGCAGAATCTCCAAGCTTCATCACAGAGCCCTTTCCGAACTGCTTTTCAATCTGAGCCAGCGCTCCGTCCAGAGCCTTTAATTTATCTTCTTTTTTTAAAACTTCCTTCTTTGAGGAATCTTCTTTTACTGTCTGTGCCATTCTCATTCTCCTATTTTCTTTTACTATGCAAAACCGCGAACTTATGTTCGCTCCTTTGATTTATCATAGTATATTTTTTGCCTATTGTCAACTGTTTTACCTGTAAGTTTTTCAGTCTGTTACCATATTTTACTCACTCCCATCTCTTTTATAAAAGTCCTCTTTTGAATTCCGCTTCAGAAATAAAGCAATAGAAAAAAGATTGTTCAGCCAACTGGAATTCTGAATGATTCCGATTTCTGGTGAAATGATGTATGTATATGATAACAAATTTCCCCTGATTCCTCAAGTTCTTTTGCAAAAATCCCGAAAAAACCCTTTGTCACAAAAACCTGTAACAAAGGGTTCTCTCAGGATATTCTGGTTTACTGCATGGAAGGCTGACTCAGTACAGAACGCACATGAGCAACTTCCTCTGGTTTTGCACATGCTGCAGGAACGTAATAACTTTTCGCTCTTGCAATCTGGTAAATCTCTTCCTGAGACATTTCACACTGATTGCGCATCTGTTTCAGCGTTTGTTTTAACTGCTGATTTTCTGTCTGAGAAATCATTTCTCCATAGCGTACCAGTTCTCCATTGATTCCTGCCAGGGTATCTGAAACCATTGTTTTATCTGTCATTTTCTCTTCCTCCTACTGCAAAAATGTCATTAACTGCTGCTTGCTTTCCATTGCAGACTGGGCTGACTTCTGGAAAAACTGTTTTACCTGTGGGTCCTGTGCTTCGTGGGCATAATCCTGCATTTTGCAGTGAGTGGTTTCAAATCCGCCGATTAAGTGGCGCAGATTCTGTAAATCAAGTACTGAAATCTCTGTCATCTTAAAATTCCTCCTGTTCTTTTCTTTCTTCACACTCTTAGTATGGCAGGATTCCAGTTTTCTATAACTTGTTTTTTGTTCCATTTTTTAAACATTCCGGATAATCCGTTTACTTCCGAAATACGTAAGCAGGAAATAACCTCCGTAAATTCCAATCAGGATTCCTGCTGTTGCCAAAATAGATGCATAGCTTCCGATTTTCCCCATACTTTCCAGCATAATTTTAATAAAAGTCATACCAAAAACAGAATGAATCAATGCAACCAGAAGGGGCAGGAAGAAGAAAATGGCAATCTGACGAAACAATGCCCGGTGAATCAACGCCTCGTCTGCACCAATTTTCCGAAGCATCTCATAGCGCTCCTTATTGTCTGAGCTTTCGGATAATTCTTTTAGAGCCAGAAGCGCTGCGCTGGAAATCAAAAAGATAATGCCAAGATAAATTGCCATAAAGGTTACGGTTGCAGATAAGCCTCCGCTCACTTCAACAATTTCAATTTTACTGACAAAAGCTAATTCTTCTGTTTCTAAAGCTGCTGCCAGTTTCTCTTTTTCCTCCCGTTCCTGTTTGCTGTCCGCCTGATAATTTGCTGCCAGGAATTCTTCACTTTTCCAGGATTCCTGTACACTGTCATCCGGAAGCACCACAAAACCGCTGTTAGCATGGTTTGGCATCATTTCAAAAAATCCGTACTGACACTTCTCATAAGCCGGCGTATAGGTTTTTCCGTTCAGGGTAATGGTCTTCCCTTCTTTTAACAAAGGGTTTCTGATTTTTTCAAACACCTCATAATCACACACAATCGCGTAAGTTCCTTCCGGAACTTCCAGTTTTGAAAGCCCGTACATACCTGCAAGGCGGTTATAATCTGATACCTTTACAATGTCTTCCGGCATCTCCTCTGCCGAAAATTCCACCATTCCAGCTACAGTAAATCTATCCTTTCCAATGGTTTCTGCCACTGTGAGTTCTTCACTTTCATAAATCGTCATCTGCACTGCATCAGAAGCAAAGAGCTCCCCCTTCTTTTCTTCATATAAGTCTGAAAGTACCTTATCTGCATCTGGTCTTTCGTTCTCACCATCTCCATAATAAACAGCATAATTCACATCTGCCGGCGTCATCTCTCCCAGCATTTTCTGAAATTATAATTTAATCCAAGCCCTCCTGCCAGAACACAAATGGTCACAAACAACATAAGGCAGATAACGGTCATAGCAAACACCATGGTATTTACCTTGCTGTGAATCTGGCGCAAAACAAAAGCGTTTAAATCCCGCAAATAGAATTTCCTGCTTCTTTGCATAATATTCAGCAAAAATCCGGACAAAGACCAGAACAGGAAAAAAGTTCCCAGGCAGCCAGCCAGAATAATCCATCCCACATCCTGCTGGTTTAAAGAGTCCGGGTGGCATACCCGGTAATACTGAATGCCAAGATCCGCTGCTGCCAGAAGGAAAATCACAAAGCAAAGCAGTGGATTTTTCATTTTCACCTGTTCATTTTCTTTTCTGGCTGACAAAAGACGAATCAGACGGCATTTGGAAATGCTTACTACATTAAACACTGCTACAATGGCAAACATAATGGCAAAATAACAGATGGTCTTAACAAATGCTTTGGAAGAAAATACAAACTGATATCCATCCATAACGCCGCCAAACATTTTCACCACCAGAAGCGACATAAACTGAGCGCCGAAAATACCCAGAACCAGGCCTACTGCCAGAGAAACCAGCCCAATGATAACTGTTTCTCCCAGAAGGATTCTGGATATCTGTCCTTTTCCCATTCCAAGGGTCATATAAACGCCAAATTCCTTTTTTCTGCGCTTAATAAGAAAATTATTGGCATAGACAATCAGGAAGCCCAAAATAAAAGAAATAAACACAGACATACCGCTTAACATCTGCACCATTAGTTCAATAATGTCATAGGTAGAGCTGCTCAGCACCTTCATGGTCTGCTGGGAATCTAGGGAATTAAACACGTAAAAAATTCCCACACCTAAAATCAGGGTAACAAAATAAATAGCGTAATCTTTAAAGCTCTTCTTCATATTTTTTACGGAAAGCTTAAATAACATCATTCAGCTCACCTCCCAGAAGCGTTACCACTTCAATAATACGTCCGAAAAATTCTTTTCTGGAATCTTCCCCTCTATGAAGTTCATTAAACAGCTTCCCGTCCTTAATAAACAAAATGCGGTCTGCATAGCTTGCGGTAAAAGCATCATGGGTCACCATAAGAATGGTTGCTCCCAGCTTCTGATTCATAAACTGAAAATTCTCCAGAAGCATTCTGGCTGCTTTAGAATCAAGTGCTCCGGTGGTTCATCTGCCAGCACCAGTTTCGGATTTCCCACAATGGCTCTTGCACAGGCTACTCTCTGCTTCTGTCCTCCTGACATTTCGTAGGGATATTTATTCAGCACAGCAGTAATTCCAAGCTGTTCTGCCACCTTTTTTACGTCTTTTTCAATTTTTCCAGGCTTTACTCTCTGAATGGTAAGGGCCAGGGCAATATTCTCATAAGCAGTCAGGGTATCTAAAAGATTAAAATCCTGAAAAATAAAGCCCAGTTCCTCTCTTCTGAAACGGTTGAGATGATTTCCTTTCAATCTGGTAATATCTACATCATCCACCACAATCTTCCCGCTGGTAATCCGGTCTATGGTAGACAAACAGTTCAAAAGTGTTGTCTTTCCAGAGCCTGACGCCCCCATAATCCCTACAAATTCTCCCTCCTCTACCTGAAAACTGATTTTATCCAGGGCCTTTGTAAGATTTCCTTTATTTCCATAATATTTTTCTACATTTGCTACTTCTAATACGGTGTTCATTCCTGTTCTCCTTTCCTGTTGATGTCTCTATCATACAGGAATCCTTCCCAAAAACCCATTGATTTGCCTTACACTTTCCTTTCAAATTTGTAAGGTTAAAAAAAGTTCGTCTGTCATACTTCCTTTGGGAAAACGGATGATAACCATACAGCCTTTCCCTTCTTTTGACACAATCTCCAGTCTGTGTCCCATTTTTTCACAAAGTTTTTTACACAAATACAGCCCAAGTCCCGTAGAATTTTTTCCGGTTCTTCCGTTTTTTCCGGTGAATCCCTTCTCACAGACCCTTGGTAAATCCTGCTCTGCAATTCCGGTTCCTGTATCCTTTAAATACAGCTTTACCATCTCTTTTTCTGCTGCTGCATACCACTCCAGCTTCCTCTCTCCTGTTCCCGTATATTTCACGCTGTTAGACAAAATCTGCTGCAAAATAAAAGCCAGCCATTTGCCGTCTGAATAAACCTCTGTATCCAAATCATGAAGCTGATTTGAATTTTCTCTTTCAGCAGAAGACGCCGGTTTCTCTGAATCACTTCGGTACATACCTGCTTCAGAGAGATTTTTTTCAGAACATAATCTTTTTCCACATAATTGCTTCTGGCATAAAACAGCGCCTGCTCTGTATAAGCGTCAATGCGTTCCAGTTCTTCAATCATACTGTCGCTGTACTGCCCCTTATTGTTCTCCACCAACAGTTTTCCAGTGGCAATGGGCAGCTTTATCTCATGTACCCAAAGCTCAATATATTCCTTATACTCCCTGTTGTTTTCCTCATATTTCTGAATCCGTTCTGCCATGGAGCGCTCCATAGCAAGCATGGTTTCATACACACTCTGTCCTTCTGCAAAATCCGGCTTTTCCAATAGTTCAGGAAGCAGATATGCCTTATCCAGATTTTTGCTTCCCTGTTCTAATGCTCTGTAAAAATTCTTTTTTCTGATATAATCCAGATAGGAAATCAGAAAAATACAAGTGTTGTCCCAACACCTGTAATCCACAGATAAAATCCGGGAATACCTGTTAAAATGCCAAAAGACAGCTCCAGACACAAAAAACCTGCCAGAAGCAGGCCAAGACTCCACTGATCCTTTGCATATTTTTTATAACTCATTCCAGCCAATACCCCTGTCCTCTCTTTGTATGAATCACCTGACTGATTCCCAGCTCCTCCAGTTTACCTCTAAGGCGGGTCATATTCACAGTCAGCGTATTGTCATCCACAAACAGCTCACTGTCCCACAAATCATTGATTAAATCATCTCTGGACACAACCTTTCCCCTGTTCTTTCCAAGACAATATAAAATCCTGTTTTCATTTTTCGTAAGCTCAATCTCTTTTCCCTGACTTTGCACCACACCTTTTGACACATTTAAAAGAAAAGAACCGCAATCCACTTCCTCTCCCTCCTGGGGCTTCCCATAAGCCCGCTTTAATACAGCCTCCACATGAGCCAGTAAAATCTGCGGATTAAAAGGCTTTGGAATAAAGTCATCTGCCCCGCAGTTCATGCTTAAAAGCTCATCCATTTCTGTGTTCTGACTGGTCATTATAATCACAGGAAGGGAAGTCTTCTTACGAAGCTGGCTGCACAAATACTTTCCATCTAAAAAAGGCAGATTCATATCCAGCAGCAAAAGCTGCCCCCTGGCCTTTAAAATCTCCTCCTCCATATGCTCATAATCTGTAATCTCCTCTGTTTCATAACCATGCATGGAAAAAAACTTTCCAAGCTCTTTCCTTAATTTATCGTCATCTTCTGCCAGTAATAATCGCATCTCTTTATTCTCCATATACGAAAAAAGGAGACTGCTGCATGTTCTCTTTCTGCAGCGGTCTCCTCTATCCTTTTATCAATATCCAATCAACCAGTTATACATTTCTTCGTACTGCTTTGCGGAATGAGACCATGAGAAATCTTTTGCCATAGCACGGTCTACTAATTTGTTCCACTCCCGCTTCTTGTCATAATATACACTCTCAGCATAGCGGATGGTAGCCAGCATCTCGTGAGCATTGTAATTGGTAAAGCTAAAGCCGGTTCCTGTTCCCTCAAATTCATTATAGGGTTCTACGGTATCTTTTAAACCGCCTGTTTCCCTGACAATCGGCAAGGTTCCGTAGCGAAGGCTCATAAGCTGGCTTAGGCCACATGGCTCAAACAGAGAAGGCATAAGGAACGCGTCACAGGATGCATAAATTCTGTGGGATAAGGCATTGTCATAGAAAATATTCGCAGATACTTTTCCCTGATACTTCCATGCAAAATGACGGAACATATTTTCATACCGTTCTTCACCTGTTCCAAGAATTACCAGCTGCACATTATCCTGGCACAGCTCGTCCATCACATAAGCTACCAGGTCAAAGCCTTTCTGGTCTGTCAGACGGGAAACCACACCAATCATCATTGCTTTTGGGTCTTCATTTAAGCCCAGCTCTCTTTGCAATGCCAGTTTGTTCTTTACTTTTTCTTTGCGGAAATTCTTTGCATTAAAGTTTTTCGCAATCATTTTATCGGTTTCCGGATTCCATTCATCATAATCCAGTCCATTCACAATACCTCTCAGGTCATGGGCTCTGGCCCTCATAAGACCATCCAGGTGTTCTCCGTAAAATTCTGTCTTGATTTCTTCTGCATAAGTATTGCTCACTGTTGTAATGGCATCTGCATAAACCAGACCGCCTTTTAACAGGTTAGCATCCTTGTAAGCCTCCAGCTTGTCCGGTGTAAAGAAATGCGCCGGAAGACCTGTTAATTCACGAATGGTCTTAATATCCCATGTTCCCTGGAATTTTAAGTTATGTATGGTCATAACCGTCTTAATCCCCTGATAAAACGGACCTTCCTGGAAACTGTCTTTTAAATATACAGGTATCAATCCGGTCTGCCAGTCATGGCAGTGAATCAGATCTGGCCTGAAATCAATGACCGGTAAGATAGACAGAGCCGCCTTTGAGAAAAAGGCAAACTTCTCAATGTCAAAACGAATGTCCCCATATGGCTGATAACCGGAAAAATAGTATTCATTATCAATAAAGTAATACTGAATTCCTTCATAAACCAGCTGCATAATTCCCACATATTCCCGACGGTAACCAATGTCCATATAAAAATGAGTTACATACTGCAACTGATTCTTATATTCTTCTTTCATACATAAATATTTGGGAATAATTACTCTTACATCAAAATTTTCCTTATCAAAGCACTTCGGCAGAGCACCCACAACATCTGCTAATCCCCCGGTCTTAATAAAAGGTACTGCCTCTGATGCTACAAATAATATCTTTTTCACAAAAATACCCTCCTTGCCAGATTCATACCAGTATTATACTCCATTTTTTCATTAAAGGAAAGTTCTTTCTCCTATTTTTTGTATTCCAGTCGTATTTTGTCTGCAATTAATGCAATAAATTCTGAATTGGTAGGTTTTCCTTTTCCTGTACTCACAGTATATCCAAATAATTCGTCAATGGTGTCCATTTTTCCCCTGCTCCATGCCACCTCTATGGCATGGCGAATGGCACGCTCTACTCTGCTTGGTGTAGTCTGATGCTTTTTGGCAATGGTCGGATATAAAATTTTTGTGATGGAATTTAACATTTCCAAATCATTTACAGATAAAATAATGGCATCCCTTAAATACTGATAGCCTTTAATATGAGCCGGCACACCAATCTCATGGATGATATTGGTGACATCTGCTTCTAAATTCCGTTCAAAATAACTGCTGCTGTTTTCATAGGCATTTACTTTTCTCAGTTCCTTTTTTCTTTCCTGTCTTGCCTGACGCACATGTTTGATTCTGGAAAGCAGCATATTATTGTCAAAAGGTTTCAAAATATAGTAATTTGCTCCTAACTGGAAGGCATCCTCGGTAATCTGTTCCTGTCCTACTGCAGATACAACAATAAAAGCCGGCTGTTTTTTCAATTCTGTATCTTTTCCCACACGTTCCATTACGGTAAGACCGTCCACCTGTGGCATAATAATATCTAAAAGTACAACATCCGGTTCTTTCTCCTTGATAATATCGTAAATTTCCGCTCCGTTATTAGCGTGTCCCACTAATTCCAGCTCCTTATCACCATTTATCAAGTTCCCCAGTAAATCCAACATTTTCTCATTATCATCTGCTATAGCGACATTTAACTTCTCCATTACTTCTCCTCCATCTATTTTGTTACAACTCTATTCTCCGGCATCTGACGGGCGCCCTTTTCAATCGTCATACCAAAGACTATTAGTATTATATTATCAGTTCCTGTGCAAATCAAGGGAAATCATCTTACAATTTATATTTTTATCTGATAATTTACATATATTTTCTACATTATTCACCTTTTATCAAACGATTTTCGACAGTTTACCACAACATATTCTCTATGAAGATTCCATAGCCTTTTGAGGAATCCTGAACAAACACATGGGTTACCGCGCCAATCAGTCTTTCATCCTGCAAAATAGGACTTCCGCTCATTCCCTGGACAATCCCGCCCGTTTTTGCCAGAAGTTCTGGATCTGTTACCTGAATTTCAAATGCCTGATTGGTATCTGCCCGCTCCTCATAAATCTCTGTAATCTGAATCTCATAAGACTGTACCCCGTCTCCTAAATCAGTCATAATCTTCGCCGGCCCCTTCTTCACCTCCTGCTTGTAAGCTACAGGAGCTTTCATGTTCAACGGTTGCTGCCAGTTATCCAGTCTTCCGTAAATGCCCTTCTCTGTATTTTTTTCTTATGGTTCCCAGCTTTTTCTCTTCCTGATACTCAATGTAACCTGATAATTCTCCCGGTGCGCCCTTCGTTCCCTTTCGGATGGAAAGAATCTCAGCTTCATACAGTTCTCCTCCTGAAACATCCAGAAGTTCTCCTGTGTCCGTATCACTGATGCCATGCCCCAAAGCACCGAATTTTCCGTTTTCTTCCATATACGTCATGGTTCCAATGCCCTGGGTATTGTCACGCACCCAGATTCCCAGTTTATAGCTGTCATCCTCTGTCTTTACCGGATTTAAAGCAATGGGAATTTCTTCCCCTTCCCTGCTCACCAGAAGTTCCACGGACTTTCCCTGGCTTTCCTGGATTTTCTGAATAAGCTGTTTTTTTCTGGTAACAGGGCTTCCGTTGACTGCTAAAATGTAATCTCCTGATTTGGCAATATTTTCTGCCGGCTCTCTGGAAATACCATCCTCCCCAATGATTTCCCCGGTATCTACAATAAGAATTCCCTGGGTCTCCATATAAAGCCCTATGGGTGTACCGCCAACTGATACCACCTTTTCTTCCACGGTTTCAACCTGAACCTGCTTGAGTGGAAATATCCCAAGCAAAGAACATGGAATCTGATAACTTCCCTGATCTGATACATCAATGGTTTCCGGATAGGTTACCATAGGTAAGTCAAAAAGTTTTGTAAGATCATCTTTCTGTCCTTCACGGATATAGACTGTATCCGGTATGGCATTTTTCAACCTCACAATACCAAGCCCGCCCACTGCTAAAATATCCGCTAATAATAATACGAAAAGAAAGAGGCGATAATTACGCTTTTTAGACAAAAAAATCACATCCTTTCTCATTTTTATGAAAAATACTGAAAAAGCACAAAAAAGATACACCGTTGTGTACCTTTTTAGTATGTGAATTTTTGTTTATTTCACTCTTGTATTTTTTTGTTGCTGTGCCAAATCTTTCATTTCCCTGGCATTTTGTAAAACCGCATCTGTAATCTTCGCACCGCCAAGCATCCGCGCCAGTTCTTCTACAGAATCATGGTAGGAAAGCTCCCGAATCCTGGTGCTGGTTTCCATATTTTCCACATTTTTTTCAATGAGATAATGGGCGTTTGCCTGAGAAGCAATCTGGGGCAGATGGGTAATGCAAAGCACCTGTCTGGAATTTCCAATCACCGCCATTTTCTCTGCTACCTTCTGTGCGGTTCTACCGCTGATTCCTGTGTCGATTTCATCGAAAATCAAAGTTTCCGTATCATCCTTATCTGCCATCAGGGTTTTAATCGCCAGCATAATTCTGGAAAGCTCACCTCCGGATACCACCCTGGATAATTCTCTTACCGGCTCACCCGGATTGGTAGAAATCAAAAAGCAGATACTGTCTTTTCCCTGAGAGCTAAACTGTTCCCGCTCCTTAAACTGAATTTCAAACTCCACATTTAAAAAGTTCAAGTCCTGAAGTCCCTGCACAATCTGTTTTTCTAATTCTTTCGCCCAGGTTTTCCGCACCTTCGTCAGTTCCTGACACGCTTTTGACAGTTCTTCTGTTTCTGTTTCCAGCCTTTTCTCCAAAGCTTCCTTTTGCTCCTGAAAATGCAGGAGACGTTCCAGTTCCTGTTCTTTTTCTTCTTTGTAAACAAGGATTTCTCTAATAGAATGTCCATATTTTGATTTTAAATGATTCAACAAATCCAGTCTGGTTTCTATCTGCACAAATTCTTCTTCTGAAAATACAAATTCTGACAAATAAGAAGAAACTTCCCTGTTAAAATCATTGAGCAGGCTGTCAATATCTGTAAGCGCGCTGTAAAATCCTTCCAGTTTTTCATCAAAGCCTGAAATCGGAGACAGTTTTTGAAGAGCTCTGCCAATCTGCTGGGTACTGCTCTCCTGGTTATCCCCGGTAAGCTGATACACCATTCCCAGACCTTCTGTAATCTGTCTGCTGTTGGATAGTTTCCGATAAGCAATCTCCAGTTCCTCATCTTCTCCAGACCTTAACTGGGCTTCCTGAATTTCCTGAATTTCATATTCCAAAAAGCTGATTTCTCTTCTTCTCTGCTCTTCATCCAGCTCATAACTCTCCAACTCTTTTTTGACACCCAGGTATTCTCTGTAGTGTTTCCTGACGGTTTCCTTCTTATCTCTGATTTGGATTTCTCCATAATCATCCAGAATCTCCATCTGCTTCTCTGGGTACAGCAACGACTGGTGTTCATGCTGTCCGTGAATATCCAGCAGCAACTCTGCAATCTTGCGGATACTGGAAGCTGTACAGGTTTCCCCGTTTACTTTGCTGATGCTTCTGGTTTCTGTAATTCTTCTGGAAATAATCACCTGTCCCTCTTCCGGGTACACGCCCATTTCCTTTAACTTCTCTTCTGTATCAGGCCGCACCTGAAATACCAGCTCTACCAGGCATTTCCGGCTCCTTCCCGTATGATTCCTCTGAACATTTTCTGACCCAGAGCCAGATTCACAGAGCCAATGAGAATGGACTTTCCGGCTCCTGTTTCTCCGGTAAGAATATTCAGTCCTTCCTGGAAATCCACCTCTGCTTCTTCAATTAATGCCAGATTCTTAACATGTAAATGTACTAACATTTCGGAGCACTCCCCTTTTTCTTTTATGCATGAATGATTTTTCTGATTTTATCCATCAGTATCATGGTGTCTTCCGTACTTTTGCTGAAACAGGCAATGGTATCGTCCCCTGCCAGACTTCCTACGATTTCCTGAAGATTCATGTGGTCAAGCGCCGCTGCCGCTGCATTTGCCATACCGGAAGAGGTTTTAATTACTAAAATATTCTGAGCTACGTCCATGGAGAGAAAGGCCTCTCTTAACACTCTGATATATTTTTCGCTGTCAGGAGCTTCTTTTGCGTTCATAATCGTATATTTTGAACCTCCGTCTTGTCTGGCCACCTTTGTCAGTTTCAGTTCCCTTATATCTCTGGAAACCGTAGCCTGGGTTACCTGAAATCCGGCAGCATTCAGACGCGCTGCCAGTTCTTCCTGTGTTTCAATATCATATTGCTGAATCAATTCAATGATTTTTGAATGTCTGGCAATTTTCATTTCCATCCTCCTGCTAATTTTTCATTTTTTTCCGAAGTACCTCTAAAAAACTAATGTTGCTGATTTTTACAATCTTTGTATCCTGAACAGAACGCCGGATTACCACCTTGTCCCCCAGTGTCATGGAAATATTCGTGTCCCCATCAAAGGAGGCAATAGCTTTTCCCTGTCCCATCTGTACACCATGAGTAATCTCCACAGCAATTTCATCTCCTGCCGGGAAAATAATACTTCTGGTATTTAAAGTATGAGGCGCTACCGGCGTCATAATCATAATATTTGTCTCCGGCGATACAATAGGGCCTCCCGCTGAAAGGCTGTATCCCGTGGAGCCTGTGGCTGTGGAAATAATAATTCCATCTGCCTTATAGGAATTTAAAAACTCACCATTTACATAATTATTAAAGCCAATTACTCTAAGAGGCCCGTCCCTGCCAATGACAATGTCATTTAAGGCCACGTCTTCTGCTATCATTTTGCCCTTATGATAAACCTTCCCCTGTAACATCATACGGTTTTCCAGCACATATTCATCTGCCATGAGATGATTCAGGGCGGGTTCAATGGATTCCCGGTCAATCTCTGCCAGATATCCCAGAGTTCCCAGGTTAATACCAAGAAGAGGAATCTGGCGGCTTACCACATCCCTTGCAGCCTGCAGAAGGGTCCCGTCACCTCCCAGAACAATTACACATTCAACATCCTCCGGAATGTGATTGATATCCGTATAATGATGAAAAGGCTCTCTTCCTCTTGAGGTGGCAGGACGAATCACACAGAAACACCCATGGGATTCCAGATATCTGGCAGTCATGCCTGCCACCTGCATTCCTTCATCTTTTTCACTGTTTGCAATAATATAAAACTTTTTCATGGTTATTTATCCAGCTCTTCATGAGCTTTTACAACAATCTCCTTCACATCCAGAACTGCATCTTCTAAAAATTCATCTGTTTTTTTCTTTAAGTGAAGTAAATATTCAATATTTCCTTCCGGCCCCTTAATAGGAGAAAATTCCAGATGCAAAGTGGCATATCCAATACTTTGTCCATAAGCGATTACTTTTTCAATCACCTCTTCGTGAACCTTTGGATCCCTGACCACTCCTTTTTTCCCCACTTTTTCTCTTCCTGCCTCAAACTGAGGTTTAATCAGGCATACCACTTCCCCGTCTTCTTTTAGAAGATTATAAACCGGAAGCAGCACCTTGGTAAGAGAAATAAAAGAAACATCAATAGAGGAAAAATCTGCCTGCTCCTGTAAATCCTCCGGAACTACATAGCGGATGTTGGTTTTTTCCATGCAGACAACCCGCTCATCGTTTCGCAGCTTCCAGTCCAGCTGTCCGTGTCCCACATCAATGGCAAAAACCTTCACTGCGCCGTTTTGCAGCATACAGTCTGTAAATCCTCCTGTGGAAGATCCCACATCCATACAAACTTTATCCTTCAGGGTCACGCCAAAATGCGTCATGGCTTTCTCAAGTTTCAGGCCACCTCTGCTGACATATTTCAATGTATTTCCACGGACTTCGATTTTTACTGTATCCTGGAACATAGTTCCCGCCTTGTCCTCTTTCTGGTTATCCACATAAACATTTCCCGCCATAATCACAGCTTTGGCTTTTTCCCTGGATACTGCCAGCCCACGCTTCACCAGAAGAACATCCAGACGCTCCTTCATCTTTTTGCCTCCTTTATCTTCCTGTATACAGAAACTCCGTCAATTCCTGCCTTTTCCTTTAACTTCTCCGGATTTCCATGCTCAATAAAAGAATCCGGAAGCGCAATGGTAAGCACCCTTACTTCCGGATGCATTCTGCGCATGTAATCCGCCACCTGGCTTCCAAAGCTCCGGCTGCCACATTTTCTTCCATGGTCACAAAAAGCTTATGCTGTTCTGCCAACTGAGAAAGGAGTTTTTCATCCAGAGGTTTTACAAACCTGGCATTCACCAGAGTAGGGTTCTCACCATCCTCCATAAGCATCTTGCGCACCTGTACTCCTGTTTTTACCATGCTTCCCACTGCCAGAAGGGCAATATCCTTCCCTTCAAACAGTACTTCACTTCGACCTTTACAAATAGGCTCCCGATATTCCTCCAGACCATCATAAGCCTCTCCTCTTGGATAGCGGATAGCAATGGGTCCCTGATACTGCACTGCAAATTTCATCATATCGGAAAGTTCCCATTTATTTTTAGGCGCCATAACTGTCATATTGGGAATCATGGATAAATAAGTCAAATCAAAACAGCCCTGATGGGTTTCCCCGTCACTTCCAACCAGTCCGGCACGGTCTACTGCAAAAATCACATGAAGATTCTGCAGCATACGTCTTCAATGATCTGATCTACTGCTCTTTGCAAAAAGGAAGAATACACTGCTACCACCGGAATCATACCGCCAAGAGCCAGCCCTGCCGCAAAGGTCACAGCGTGTTCTTCTGCAATTCCCACGTCGAAGAAGCGCTCCGGAAACATATTTCGAAATCGTTTCAAACCGGTTCCGTCCGGCATGGCTGCTGTAACTGCCACCACCTTTTCTTCCCGGTCTCCGAATTTACGCATAACCGTGGAAAAAATATCCGTATAATTTGCCTTTCCTGAACTGCTAAGAGGCAGTCCATGCTCTAAATCAAAGGCAGAGGTTCCATGAAATCTGGCCGGATGGCGCATAGCCGGCTCATAGCCTCTTCCTTTTTCTGTTTTTACATGAATCAACACCGGTCCCTGAACCTTCTTGGCTTCCTGGAACACCTGTATCATGCGGCTGCAGTCATGTCCGTTTACCGGACCTAAATAGGTAAGCCCCATATCTTCAAAAAACATCCCCGGAATCACCAGACGCTTAATGCTGTCTTTGGTTTTATGAATCCGTTTTACTGCTGCAGGGCCAATACCCGGAATTTTATTTAATCCGTTTTTCACCCCTGTTTTCAGCCCATGATAGCTTTCCGCTGTTCTCATATTACTTAAATAACTGGAAATGCCTCCCACATTTTCAGAAATGGACATTTCATTGTCATTTAAAATAATAATAAAATTTTTCTTCAGGGAAGAGGCATTGTTAAGGCTTCATATGCCATCCCTCCTGTAAGAGCGCCATCTCCAATAACAGAAATCACATGGTAATCCTGCTTCTGCAAATCTCTGGCACATACATAGCCCACTCCTGCTGAAATGGAAGTGGAGCTATGCCCTGTATCAAACGCATCACAGGGACTCTCACTGCGTTTTGGAAATCCGCTCATGCCGCCCAGCATCCGAAGCTGGTCAAATCCGTCTTTTCTTCCTGTCAGAATCTTATGTGTATAGGACTGATGACCAACATCCCAGATAATCTTATCTTCCGGAAGCTGGAACACATAATGCAAAGCCATGGTAAGCTCCACTGCACCTAAGTTTGATGCCAGATGTCCTCCTGTCTTACTTAAATGTTCTAACAGGAACTGGCGGATTTCCTCTGCCAGTTTTGGAAGCTGCTCCATGGAAATCTGTTTAATATCATTTGGTTGCTTTATCTTTTCTAAAAGCATTGCTCCTGCACCTCTATTTTCTGCGGGTACACAGAAAAAGAAATAAGTCCTTTAAAAATTCTTTTTCTCCCGGAAGCTGCAAAAGAATACTAACTGCCTCATGGGTCAGCTTCTTTACTTCTTCTCCCGCTTGTTCCACTCCTTCCAAAGTCACATATGTGGCCTTATGATTTTTTTCGTCGCTTCCAACCGGCTTGCCCAGCTCCTCCTGGCTGCTGGTAACATCCAAAATATCGTCCTGTATCTGGAATGCGATTCCAAGACAGCTTCCCATTTGCCGGATATCAGACAAATCCTTTACTCCCGCCAGTACAGCTCCAATCATAAGAGACGCCTCAATTAACGCAGACGTCTTATTTTCATAAATAAAATCCAATGTTTCTCTGGAAAGTGGTTTTCCATCATTTTCTACATCTACACCCTGTCCCCCAAGCATTCCGTAAAGTCCGGTTTTCTCTCCCAGAATTTTAAGAGCTCTTGCAACACGCAAAAGTTCCTCCTCATTTTGGGCCAGTTCAAATGCCTGAAAAGCTGTTTCATAGGCGTAATTTAACAGAGCATCTCCTGCCAGAATAGCCGCAGATTCCCCAAACACCACATGGGTTGTCTTTTTTCCTCTCCGGTACTGGTCATTGTCAATAGCCGGAAGGTCATCATGAATCAGGGAATGAGTGTGAATCATTTCAATAGCTGCCATAAAAGGCTTCACAATTTCAGAATTTCCTCCCAGCATTTCATACATAGCTGCCATAAAAACCGGACGCAGACGCTTGCCTCCGGCCCTCATACTGTAGTTTATGGCTTTGGCCAGATTGCCGGAAAATCCCTCTTCTTTTGGTAAATATTCCTCTACCACTGCCCATGCGCTCTGTGTTCTTTGTTCTAATTCTTCTTTAAAATTCACTAAGTCCACCATCTTCATTTATCTTTAACATTTTTTTCTCAACCGTATCAATTTTGCCACTGCACTGGCGGAGCAGTTCCATACCTTTCTGGTACATGACAAAGGAATCCTCCAGGGAAATCTCCCTGCTCTCCAGCCGCTGCACAATCAGATCCAGTTCCTTTATGGATTCTTCTATGGTGAAATCCTCTGCCAGATTCTTATCTTCTGTCATGAGTTATACCCCTTTCCTCTTCTATGGTTTCGGTAACCTTTGTCAGAATCCTTCCGTCTGTTACCTGTATGTTCAAAGTATCTCCCGGTTTTACCTGTCCAATGCAGGTGACACTGTGTCCTGCCTCATTTTCCACATAGGAAAATCCCTGATTTAATTTATCCAGAGGAGACAGGCCTTTCATCCGCTCAATATAAATATTCAGGTTCTGCCTTGCCCGGAAAATCTGGTTCTCCATAGCGCTGCCAAGTCTTTCTTCCAAATCCAGCAGTCTGATGCGCTTTTCCTGAATCTGATAAGCCGGACTTCCATACTCCAGTTTCATCTCATACTGTTTCATCCTCTGGCGCAAAGAATAAATCTGATTTTCCATTCCAAAAGTAAGCTTCTGCCTATAAGCGCGTAAGGTTTCCAGAAGCTGCCTTACATCTGCCACTGCAAGCTCTGCTGCTGCCGAAGGAGTCGGCGCCCGCAAATCTGCCACAAAGTCTGCAATGGTGGTATCTGTCTCATGGCCTACTGCGGAAATAATGGGCGTCTGGCAATGAAAAATGGCCCTCGCCACTTCCTCTTCATTAAAAGCCACAAATCTTCAATAGAGCCTCCGCCTCTTCCCACGATAATCACATCCACGCCCCAGGCATCCAGGGTTTCAATGCCTTTTACAATGCTCTCTTTGGCACCTTCTCCCTGGACCAGAGCCGGATAGAGAATCAACTGCACATAAGGGTTTCTCCGCCCTGCAATATTTCGGATATCCTGAATGGCTGCCCCTGTAGGCGCTGTCACAATCCCCACTTTTTTTACATAAGCCGGTATGGGTTGTTTATACTCCTGGGAAAACATCCCCATTTCTTCCAGCTCTTTTTTTAAAGCCAGGTAGCGTTCATAGAGAAGCCCTGCCCCTTCCAGGGTAATGCTTCTGGCATATAGCTGATACTTACCGTCTCTTTCATAGACGCTGACACTGCCTTCTGCCACTACCTTATCTCCGTTTTTCATGGCAAATCCCAGCCCTTTTCTCTGACCCGCAAACATGACACAGGACAAAGTCCCTGTCTCATCCTTGAGGGAAAAATAAATATGACCGGAAGTATGATATTTGCAATTAGATACCTCGCCCTTAATGGAAATTCTGTTTAGCATAAAATCCTGGCTGAACATGTTTTTAATATAGGTGTTGACCTGTCCTACAGAATAAATTCGCGGATTCATAGGCTTTCTCTGGAAATTTTTCCAAGCACGCCATTTACAAATGAAGCAGAATCTTCACCGCCGAAGTTTTTGCTGATTTCTACTGCCTCATTAATGGCAACTTTCGTAGGCACATCCTGGTCATATTTCATTTCATAAACTGCCAGGCGAAGGATATTCAAATCCACCTTGCTCATTCTCTTTGTTTTCCACCCAGTGGAATTTTCATTGAGAATGTTGTCAATTTCTTCCAGATGCTCCTTCACACTTGCAAATTTCTTCTCCATATAAGCCTGTTCCAGAGGTTTTAAATCCTCCAGACTGTCAAAATAAAGCTGCATCTGCTGAGGCATTTCCTCCACCTCATTAAATTCACTTACAAATAAGAGTTTAAAGATATGTTCTCTCATTTCACGTCTTCCCATAATTTCCTCCGTCTGTATGATTTTGCTAAAAAGATAAGGTGCCTCTAAAAAAGACACCTTATCACCCTGCTCTTTTAGAATGTTTACTTGTCAATGAACTTTATCAATCTCTACGCTGGCAATGCGCACGTTTACATCAGAAACAGTAAGGCCTGTCATGTTTTCAATGGCTGCCTTTACTCTTTCCTGGACTCTCTTGCTGGTCTCCAGAATATTAAATCCATATTCAATATTCAGCGCTAAATCTACGCAGACTACATCTTCCAGAACGTCAACCTTCACACCTCTGGAAAGGTTTTTCATACCCAGTTTTCCAACCAGTTCGTTGGTAATATTTCCGGCCATGGAGCCAACACCTTCTACTTCTGTGGCAGCAAGTCCGGCAATAATGGCTACAACCTCATCTGCAATCTGTACTTCCCCAAGAGAACCATTATCATGTATTTTATACGTATTTCTGTCTTCCGCCATAATTTTTCAACCTCCTATAGGAAATATCCTGTGTTTTATTATACCAAAGAGTGACTGAAAATAAAAGCTGTTTTTTGTTTTTTCTATAAATGTGTCAACGGGCAGCTTCCTGTGAAGGTTAAAATAAATCCAAAGTATTATCCAGATATATCTTTTCTCTGACATGCAGGTGATACTCCGGTTTTGTCATATAATAAAGCAGAAATTCCAGAATCAGGGCACTGCCAAGTCCCCTGCCCTCGATTTTAAAATTGGAAAATCCCATGGGCAAATATGTATTTTTAATATCTTCAACACCGATAAATCCGGGATTTTCCATTGCTTTTGAAAAACGATAGCCCTGATTTCCGTCAGGGGCAGTACAAAGATGTTCCGGGCAGTCCTCTCCAAGATTTCTGCGGCTGACTGTTTTGTAACATTCCTTCCTGTCTTTGCAGCCAAACCAACAGCATTCGTTGCACAGAAATTCCACTTTATCCTTCTGCTGTTGTGACAATCTATTTAAGTTTTCCAAAGATTTATTCAGTCGAAAGTCCGGCACTACATAAAGAAAATCGTCCCTGTTGATTTCCTCCACAAGTTTCTGAAAATCCGTCAGTACCTTTGTGTAGAAGAGACAAAATAAAATCCAGGATACTGTCTTTTTAAATAATCCAGAAGCAAATCTGAGTGGATAATCACACCATTTCGTGGTGTGTTCTTTTCTTCAAATATGGCACAAAGCTGATTGCACTTCTGGTCTGAAAGATGTCTCTTTTCAAGCAGGGAATTGCTAAAGGTCAGCCTGGATGAAATCCCATATTCCTGCATCAGCGCCAGAACCTTTCTTGGATTATAATCTCCATACCCTATGCGGCCTCCGCCCCAAATGCAATCAGCCGGAGCGCCATAAACAGAACCAATCCCGCACCAGTCATAAAAATATTCCCTGTGTTCACGAAACAAAGGCAGAAACTCACAATACAGTTCGTGAAACTCAAATAAGCCCGGAAGGTGATAGTATACGGTAGCTTTTCTTCGTTGTTTCATAATGTTGATTCACATCTCATTTCTTGATTATAAGTATCATTACAATTCTAATACTGTTTTTACGTTGCTTTTTGTCATGTTATCCAGTATCCTGTGGGCAAAAATAGGTGCGTTACACGTATTCTTAAACTATAGCCTACTTTTTTGCGGTTCAAATAGGCTATACAAGTAAATTTCTCCTTTATGGCCTACATTTTAAAAAGAATGATAGGCATGATTAGCATCTTCTCAAATCACACTTAATTTCTTGTACCTTTTTGTAGGTGGATTTATCAGATTTATTGATTCCCACTGATTTCTCCTCTTTTTTTGTAGGTGGATATCCACTTATTTTGAATAGGAACCTATTGTCCTTCCTATTATGTAGGTTGAAAGCTTCCTACTTGATATTTGAATCCTACTTCTCCTCAAAGTTTTTTCATCATCCAATAGGCATCCGCATAAGAGCCATCTGCATATTTCATATTGTTTGGAAAGGTTCCATATTTCTGAAATCCAAGTTTCTCATACAAAGCTATGGCTGATTTATTATTTGCAATTACCTCAAGCTCAGCCTGTTCATACCCAACCTGTTTCGCAATATCCAGGAGCATTTCCAGCATTGCTTTTCCAATTCCAAAATCGCAATATTCCTGATAAAGTACAATGGCAATCTCGCATCTGTGCCGATATCGTTTAACTCCTCCCAAACTCATCAAAGAACAATTCCCAATATGTTTGCCTTCTATCTCAGCAATTAGTAAAATTTCATTCTCACTGTCTTTTTTAGCTTTTATAAACTCTTGTTCCTGCTCTATGGAAAAGGCTATTTCATCAGGCTCACGAAGTAAAAACGGAGTTTCGGCTGCTGTGATTTTAAGAAAATCAAGCAAGGACTCTGCATCCTTTTCGTCTGCACTTCTGAGAATAATATCTCTGGCTTGTTTGTCTTTTATTGTTGTGGTACTCTTATGCATGGTTGTCTCCTCCTCCTTAATTTTGAATTCTCAGATTTACTTTAATTGAATGTTTTTCATTGTAAAGCCAATAAGAATAGCATTGGCTAAAAACATTATAATCACATATCCCGTTAAGATGATAAACATAGTTGGAACAACATCTAATAAAGCTGTCCAATCCTCAATGTTAACCCAATTTAAGATTATCTTATACTCCATAAGAAGTGCTAAAGCCACAAACGCAAGTGAACTGGCAGATGCCCAACAAGTTGCAATCTTTTTCTTTGATACCAGAATCCAACCAATAACATGAAAAATAATAACTCAATGCTGCACATATAATCCACATATCACCACTCCTTCCCAAAACTGAAGTTATTTATTTCCATAATCAATCACTATTTTTTTACAACTACTGCAATGATAAGCTTCACAATGAGGTATCCCATCAAAGCCTTTACTTAATTCCAGATCATCCTGTTTTTTTATCCGGAAAAATTGACAATCAGGATTATCGGTTGCAAAAGTAATATCTCTGGAACTCATTAAGAATCCTTTTATCATTTTTTTATCACAATAGGGACACTTCATATTACTTCACCTCCAAATTTATACTTCTCTTTCAAAACTTTCAAAAATGATTTGATAGCATAATGAACTATTAACCCCTGATTTTTCATTCATAGGAGTAACCACCTGTTTCAATCTCCAGCCTTGTTCTGTTTATATTCATACTTTTTCATATGCCGCCTCTTTCCATCTACACTCTCTTTGCTATCTGCAGTGCAATAAACAGCTTATCCAGATTGTGATTTGCAGCAGATAATTCCTCTGTTTCGTAGCTTCCTTCTATAAGTACATCACTGGAAACAAGGAAATCATATAAGTGAACCACTCATTGTCTAAAGCCAATGGGCTTCCTGCTTCGCAGACCTCGTAACCTACTATCTCCACAGGCGTTAATTCGGATAGTCCCTACCCTACTTATTGGTTCTTATGCCATCTGTCTTAATCCCTCTGCCAATATGTTCTTCGCTGCGTTTATATCTCTATCGTGCTTTGTGCCACAGACAGGACATACCCATTCCCTTATTGACAAATTTTTCGTTTCTGTATTTTTGTATCCACAAATGGAACACAACTGACTGCTGGCATAGAATGTATCTATCTTAACATATTTCCGTCCATTCCATTTTGCCTTATACCCTAATTACCTTGTTAGTTCGTACCATGATACATCACTTATAGACTTTGCCAGATGATGATTCTTTATCATATTTTTTATCTGCAAATTTTCCGAAACGATCACTTGATTTCCGCTGATAATCTCGTGCGAAATTTTATGCAGGTAATCTTTTCTGACATTTGTTATTTTCTCATGGCATAATGTTATCTTTTTCTTGGTTTTATAATAATTTCGACTTCTCTTTTCTTTATGCGCTAATTGTCTTTGTAATAACTTTTTGGATTTTCGTATTTCTTCCCAGCAGAGGTAATACATAAATCCTTAATGCCTAAATCTATTCCTGTATTTTGATTTGTATATGGCAATTCTATCTGTTCTATCTCCACCAAGATTGATACATAATATTTCCCACTCGGAACTTGCGATAAAGTTGCAGACTTTATCTGTCCATCGAATTTTCTATGCAGTCTTGCTCTTACTTCTTTTAGCTTAGGCAGTTTTATTTTCTTTCCCTTGAAATCTACTGCTATATTGCCATTCGTAAAATTTGTTGTATATGATTTATGATTATCGTGTTTACTCTTAAACTTTGGATAACCTGCATGTTTCTTAAAAAACTTCTGATATGCAGAATCCATGTTATAAATTGCATTTGTCAGGGCAAATTTGTCTACCTCTTTCAGCCATTCATATTTTTTCTTTAATTCTCTGTTGCAGTAATTATTGCAATCTGTTTTACTGACAGATTTTTTCTCTTTTTCATAGTTTTCTTTCCGATATGCAAGTGTCTGATTATATACAAAACGGCAACAGCCAAATGTTTTTGCTATCTGTAGTTTCTGCTCATTATTGGGATATATTCTGTATTTATATGCTTTTAACATTTACTGTCACCTTCTTTCTTAGCCCTGATTTTCTATATATCTCTTTCACATTTCTTCTGATACATTTCCTACACTATAGACAAAATAGCCGTCTGTCCAAAATGCAGGTTCTTTCCAGAACTGTTTCTGCAAATAATTCGGATATCTTTTCCATATAGGATATGCCGTATAACTTTTCATTAGGTTTACAATTTTACTGATCGACATTATAGGTTCTGTTTCTATCAGATAGTGGATATGGTCTTTATCTGTTTCCATATATCTGATAATAACTTTGTGCCTTTGACATATCTCATATGAAAACTGCTTTATATCATCTGAAATTTGTTGTGAAACTAATAATTTCTTTCTATATTTGCAGATAAAAATAATATGATATTGTAATAAATATTTGTGTCTATTTTTAGATTTCCATGTTCCCATATCATAAGCATACAATAATTTTCCACTTTTAGCTATCTTAACCCACCGTCTAAAGCCAGTGGGATTGCGTAGCCCTATCTCAACTAATTTATCTGCATTTTTTATTTCTATATAATCCTGAAGTTTGGCAAAATAATAGGACAAGCCGTCACCCCTATACGCCTGTGTTGGAATGATAAACTTTCCATCAGTCACTTCTTTCTGTAAACTTCCGCAAGAACCAAACATAATGAAAAAATTTCATGAATTTTTGTCTTTGAGAAAACAACAGGCTTTACGAAAAAAGTGTGTACGGATTTGAATTGCCCCTATCAACTATAAATTTTTCATTACCTCAACAAACTTATCCAATGTATATGCCCCTTGTTCACCTAACTCTTTATCTTTAAAAACCATAAAATATCTATATAGTCTACCTGCTTGTGACTGCCATTCTCGTCCAAGTTTTAACTTTGTTTTGCTATCGTCTCCGTCAAGATAGTCACCTTTTGCCTCGATCAAGACTATATTTCCATTTTTAGTTTTAACGATAAAATCTGGATAATGATTTATAAATGCATTTATTCTAAAATCTTTTCTTTCTATAATGCGGTGCCACCATTCAACATTGCCTAATCCAACAACAGTATCAATAACATTATTTTCAAAATCATTCATATCATTCTTTTCAGCTTCATATAGCGAATACGGAATTGCATTAGTTGTAACAGATGGTGTGATTACAGGAGGAAAGTTGTATGATTCTTTGCATACAATCTTTCCACTATCTATTAACTTGTAAAATAAATCTTCTCTATACACATATTCAAGCTTTTCAATTTTCTTCTGGATTTTCAATGCATATACAGGAATATTCGTTTCCATTGCTGACATTTCATCGTCGGTCATATTTTCAACAACTCTACGAACATAATCTGCAATTTCCGTTGCGGCATACTATCATTTCTATTTATTTGTTTACAAATTATATCTACACAATTAGCGATTTTACGCTCAGGTGGTAATTTTGCTAAAAATTCTCTAATGTACTCATTTTCTGCTTTATTTGCTTTTTTATACTTTGGAACAGCCTCGCCCTGTTCCTGAATATCTACTTGGTACATTTCCCCTGTTGCAAGTTCAAAACTTATTTCCGCATTTTGACCACTTAAAGAAAATCCATCCGACAAATTTTCCGGTTCTAACAATTCAAAATCATTTCCAAACAAATCCGGTGTTGTTTGGAAATAGAATTGTGGTATTTTTATATCACCAATTGTTTCTCTATACTGCTCTTGTATATTGTTTTGATTCAGCATTTCGCCTAACTCACCCCCTATAAAAGCCGATAAATCAGCATCTGCTATGGAAGTATTATATTCTTCAGCTTGTTTTTCTGCAGTTGTTATCATATCAGCTACACTTTTTTCAGGATCATCCTTTATTTCACCAATGATATTCTTTATCTCATCTGTTGCTATGTCCTCAAATGAATCTTTTTCTCCCAAAACGATACTATCCTCTTGAGCACAAAATAGTTCCTGTTGTTCAAATTTAGTTTCCTGCTCTCCATTACTTATTGTATCTTCACACTCTGTTAATTTTAGAGTTCCCACCCTAAAATCTTTTTTACTGAATCCTGCATTATTTCAAACCTCTAACAATATTTTCTAAAGTACTGTGAAAAATCAGCCGAACAGGTGAGTACAAATGATGAGTTCAATAATGGTGCTTTATGCTCTCTTGCATACGGTTGTCTAAGAATTCTACCTACTATCTGCTCAACATCAACTTTTGATGTTTTATTTGCCAACGAAGCTAAGATATAGGCAAAAGGACAATCCCATCCCTCTTTTAATGCATTTACAGTTATTATGTATCTAATATCGCAATCTTTACTTAACAAGTCTACTTTTTTCAAATCATCTATTTCAGATGTTTTTATAGCAATTTCGTTCTCTGGAATTCCTATAGCAATAAGCATCTTTTTAATTTTATCAAAAGTTTCACTTTCAGCATTTATATTGGGTTGTGCTTGAAAAAGAACAATAGGCCTTATATATGCCCCTCCTTTTTTTTCCGCCTCAATAGCTTGTTTTTCTATGCAACCTCTTAGCTGAATAGCATCCTGAATAACGCTCTGCCTAGATGTACGATTATATACAATAATCGGCAACTTCACCATATTCTCTTTTTTCAATTCTCTGGCATTAACATATGAAACAATGTTGCTATTATTTTTAGGCGTTGCAGTCAAATCAAATATAAATGAAGGATTAAGGTTATTTATCATCTCAATACTTAATTCAGATTCTGCATTATGACTTTCATCAATTATAATAACTGGAGAAAGAGAGCGTAATACTTGAATAAGTGCAGTATCTGGTGTATCTGCTAACAATACAGATTTATCTTTAAAATATTCCGCAAATCTAATTAAATTACCATTTTCTTGATATACCTTACGAATATCTTTATTTAAATTATTTATTCTTAATGAACCATAACTCAAAATACAAACTGTCAACATTTCTCTAACTGTATCTGGCGAAAAATTTTGTCCGTTAAGCAACATTTCCTTTGTGTATATTCCAACTCTACCAGCAAAATCATGTTCCAGTTTTTGACGATATGGATGATTAGTATCAGATAAATTCTTAATTGTTTGATTTAATATAGGTTCTGATGGAACTAACCATACAACCACCTTACATTTACTTGTTGGCATTTCATCAAATATTCTTTTTAACGCAGCACAACCCAAATAGGTTTTTCCTCCACCTGTTGGGACTTTAGCACATACATGTGGAACACCCGTAATTGTATCTTTGTATGCAGGCACACCATCTAAACCAATTGAGATATCCTGTTCATCCCAATATTTTTTCCACGCTGAAAAAATACCTGTGCTATCATTTAAGCATTTCATATATGATGATATTTTCTTTAATACATCTTTTTGATATGTTTTTAATTCCATATTTTCCACTCCCATTATAATCTAGAAATATCACGTGGAATTTTCTTAAAAGTAATATGATACTTCTCCAATTCTCGCTCACTTAATGTACAGGAAATCTGCAAAAATCACATACGATTCAGATTTTGTCTTGATTGTGTGAAGAAATTCCCGGTTTAATGTTGTAATATTACTTTTGATATAGTAAAAATAATAGCTTATACCAATATCCGTTCCTAAATAAAATGGTTCATCCTCTTTTGAACAATCTATCCGTTTTTTAGTTTCGGTGAAATAAATATATTTTCTAATTAAATCAATATTAACATTCTCATTTAAAATATCATTTACAAATAGTTTTGCACCCAATTCATAATAACTAAAAGCTCCTCCTAGTCCTTCTACTGTCTTTTCTTCTGTTCCATACCCACTAATTGCGCATTTCACTCTATAAGCTGTGATATTTTCTGCATAATCATTCATTTCAATCAAAATATAATTCAAATTTTTGCCAAATTTTTTGTTATAACTAAGAACTGCATGCGCTGTTGTTCCTGAACCAGCAAAAGAATCTAATACCATACTTCCATCATCACAATAAAACCCAATCAAATAGGTTACAAGATCAACTGGCTTAGGGAAATCAAACGCCAGCCCCATTTTCGCCAAATCATTACTTGTATTTTGTGTACTTCCTAAATTAGTAAGAACTGACAACACATGACTAACACTTTCCCTTTTCTTCACCATTTCTATGGTCCCTGATTCAGTTATTTCGAAAACAGTATCTTGACCCTTACTATCTTTCACTGCTTTAAATCCTGAATCTATAAAATTAAGTAATATATTCTTTGATGACCATCCACTCTCAACGTCAACATCTTCTGAAAGTTATAGTCTACGATTTTAACCGTTTTATGATAGTATGGATATTTATCATATCTTTCTTCTATCACCCCTTTTTTTACTGCACATGGAAATCCTTTTTTTAAGGTCACTACTGACATAGGGTTTTTAGGTCCATTTTTTACAACTGTATTTCGTATTTCAGGTTTAAAAATTTTACTTTTCTCTGAAACATTTGGTGCAATCCCATTAGGTAAACCTAATTTATCCGGTTTTTTTATGTAACATAGTATATATTCATGCATACTTTTATCTTAGCCTGATTATCGAAATTACCATCTGACTTCCATACAAATTGTGTCAGGAAACTACTTTTACCAAAGATCTCATCACAAATAATTCTCAACAAATGCTGTTCATTATCATCAATACTTATAAAAATAATCCCATCATCTGCTAATAGTTTATATAGTAATTTTAATCGGGGATACATCATACATAACCACTTATCATGTCTAGATAAATCTTCGCCTTCATCCCCAACCACCTTATCCAACCATTCCTTAATTTTAGGGTCATCGACATTATCAGAATAAACCCACTGTTTGTTTGCTTCTGAGCTCTTCGCAGTATTATAAGGTGGATCAATATAAATACATTTTATTAATCCCTCATATTCAGGCAACAACGACTTTAATACTTCCAAGTTATCTCCATGGATAACCATATTTCTAGTCCCGTTGTCATCTTCATGTTGACCGTTTTCATCATAACTATATTTTCGTTCCAATACCCTGTAGGAACATTCAATGATGATTTATAAACTTTCTCTTTTCCTATCCATTGCAATACAGGCATTATTTCTTCCTTCTTTCACTTTGCTTCTCATTCTTATCCTATATCTTAGCTGTTTCAAGTAATACTGTTCTTCTAACAAACTCACTATATGAAAAATACGACTCCAATTCAGACGCCTCTTGATTTTTCCAATTTGTCTTCACTAACTCTGATACTCATTTAATATGTTTTGTTCATATCTTTCCTCCAATGTTATAAATATCATACCATCACGTGGAACATTTACAACATAAAGTCCCCTGCTTGCCAAGGCAAATGCATAAAAAATTAAGGATGACCATCAATGAATAGATTTCTGATATAAACCCACCAATTACAACCTACTTTTCCTATGCAAAAACAGGCCATAAAAGTGAATTTTCCTTCCATAGCCTACTTTTTAAAAGGAACTATAGGCCATAGTAATTAATTTCATAAATCCCACTTACTTTTTACCAGCTTTTTGTAAGTGTATTTACTAACTTTTATAACATCCACCTATTTTGTTTCTTTTTTTGTAAGTGGATATCTTCAAATTGATAATTTCCACTTATTTCTGCCCTTCTTTTATAGGTTGATATCCCCCGATTTTATGATTTCCACCTATTTTAGCTCCTATATCGTGGCAAACACACAAAAAAGCTGACGCCTTCTGCATAAATCCCACTACAGAAGCCATCAGCTTTTCTTTTTCTATCTCTTTTTAGTTTTTGGAAAATTCCGCCAGTTTTAGCCCTTCATTTCTGTCCAGAGTCATGCCAATGCTCCAGCTATTGATAAACAGCAGCAACGGATTTCCTTTCATATCCATAACCTTCTTCATGTCAGAAGTTCCGGTAAGTTTCTTCACATCTACCTCTTCCTTATTTTCAATCCAGCGGATATGCTCATAAGGCAGGGCTTCCAGACGGATATCTACATTGTATTCGTTTTCCAGACGGAATTTCAGCACGTCAAACTGCAGCACACCAACTACGCCTACAATGATTTCTTCCATACCGCCCATGATTTCCTGGAAAATCTGAATCGCACCTTCCTGGGCAATCTGATTAATACCCTTTACAAACTGCTTTCTCTTCATGCTGTCCAAGAGGCGTACTCTGGCAAAATGTTCCGGCGCAAAGGTAGGAATCCCTTCATACTGGAACTTTTCCCCGGATTGCATACCGTATCTCCAATGGAGAAAATACCCGGGTCAAACACACCGATAATATCCCCTGCATAAGCCTCTTCCACCACATGACGGTCTTGTGCCATCATCTGCTGAGGCTGGGAAAGACGCATTTTCTTATTGCCCTGTACATGATACACTTCCCTGGATGCCTCAAATTTTCCGGAGCAGATACGCATGAAGCAATACGGTCTCTGTGGTTCTTATTCATATTTGCCTGAATCTTAAACACAAAGGCGGAAAACTCTTCTTTCATTGGGTCAACCTCACCAATGTCCGCTTTTCTTGGAAGAGGAGAAGAGGTCATTTTCAGGAAATGTTTCAAAAAGGTTTCCACACCAAAGTTGGTAAGAGCGGAACCAAAGCATACTGGAGAGAGTTCTCCCTTATCTACCAGTTCCTGGTCAAACTCAGCGCTGGCTCCGTCTAAAAGTTCGATTTCTTCTAAAAGCTGCTCTTTTTGCTCTTCATCTAACACATCGTCCAGATGCGGGTCTTCCAAATCTATGATTTCTTCAATACCTTCCCTGGTACCTTTCATGGTATCTGAAAAGGTAAGGACTTTCCCGGTTTCCCTGTCATAAACCCCTCTGAATTTTTTTTCCTGAGCCAATAGGCCAGTTGATGGGGCAGGTAGGGATTCCCAGTTCTTTCTCAATATCATCCAGCAAATCAAAAGTGTCATTTGCATCCCTATCCAGCTTGTTAATAAACGTAAAAATCGGAATATGACGCATAGCGCAGACCTTAAACAGTTTTCTGGTCTGGGCCTCCACACCTTTTGACGCATCAATGACCATGACCGCAGAATCTGCTGCCATCAGGGTACGGTAGGTATCCTCTGAGAAGTCTGATGTCCGGGAGTATCCAATATGTTGATGCAATAGCCATCATAATTAAACTGCAATACAGAAGAGGTTACAGAAATACCTCTTTCCTTTTCTATTTCCATCCAGTCAGAAACTGCATGACGGGCAGTTGCCTTACCCTTAACACTTCCCGCCAGATTAATGGCGCCGCCGTAAAGCAGAAATTTTTCTGTAAGGGTGGTTTTACCCGCATCCGGGTGGGAAATAATTGCAAATGTACGTCTTTTTGTAATTTCTTTCGTATAATCAGCCACGTCAGGCCCTCCTTCTCTATCTAGCACACTGATGCTATTTTAGTATACAGAAAATAGCATGTCAAGGGGAAGTTTTCTCTTCACTCTCTCCTTCCAGTGGTGTAATCACAATATTTTCCGCCGGCACACTGGTTTTGCGTTTTACAATATCCTCAATCTGAGCCCGTCTGGCATCTTCCATGTATTCTTTTGGCACGATTACATCTGCGCTGTCTCCGGTCAGGTTCACTACAATATTGCTAAAGCCCTGAGCCTCTAAGAGAAGCTCTGCTGCCTCTTCCTGTTCTGCCAGGTTTGTCATATTCACCATAGAATTTACTGCATCCTGTTTCTGTTCTTCTCCCAGATTTTCATTGTTAATAATCTCCAGTAGGGTTTCTTTATTTGCAGAACGTACCTGCTCTCTGTTTACCTTTGCCTGGGCTGCAAAATTGGAGGAGCCTGTGAGAACTGCCTCTCCCGGTGTCTCTGTTTCTGCTTCAGTCTCTGTTTCTCCTTCCTGTTCCTGGGCTTTCTGGTTTTCTTCCAGCATGGCTGTCTCATCTGTAATATCATAATCCAGGCTTTCGATCTCTTCTACGATTTCCTGAGTTTCAGAAGCTGTTTCTTTAGTGTCTTCTGTTTTCTTTTCCTTGCTGGTTCCGAACTGGCTGTCTGAATAGTTGATGTACCCGGCTACTGCAATCATAATTGCCCAGCGCTGTAATGATAACCTGATTTTTTTTGAAGATTTTTTTCATGTGCTCTCTCCTTTAATTCATTTTCATTACTTTAATTTTATGGGGTTCCACCTGAAATAATGCCTCAACTGCTTCCTGGATATTCTGAATTACAATGGGATCATCCCTCCCTTGCCACCACCAGCACTCCTGTTACCTGCGGATACTGTTCCTGACTTACATAGGGAGACTGGTTTCCTCTGGCATCTTTTTTGTACACGGTTTCTGCTTCATCCTTTTCCACCACCTTTTTCTCCGTTCCGGCACAGGTGAGAAAAAACCTGGGTCTCCCCAATGCCCTCCACCTGCTCCAACACCTGCATAAGACGCTTCTCCATTTTATTTTGCCACAATTCCCCCTCTCCTTCTATGGCCTCTTTCTCTAAGGGCAGTCCGCTTTCCTCCTGGTTTTCTCTTTTTCTTTTACCGGCAGCGCAACAATAAGCAAAAGCAGCCCAACCAGAAGCAGCGCTACCAGCTTCTCCTTTTTCATCAGTTCCTGAACCAGCTTCATGCTCCACCTCCTGCCCCTGTATTACAGTCTGCCAGTTTTCTTCAAAGCTCTCTGCTTTTTCCTCCCATGCCTCCCGATCCTGCAGATTCTCTTCCATTTCTTCTACACAGCGGTCTATCTCTTTTTGGATTCCGGTGACTTGAAACACAGGAGACAGCATCACTAAAATCAAAAGTAATCCCAGATAATACTGAATATATTTTTTAAAACTGTTATCCGGCAAAAAGTTTGTCACTGCTGAAAGCAGAATGTAGTAGCACACCAGGCTTTCTACCCAGGAATATAACGTTTCTGTCATGCCTTCTCCTTTTCTACTTAATTCCCTATAAATGAAACTGCCAGAATAGCAATGGTAATTAACAGCAACAATTCCACCATAAGAAGCACTTTCAGCAAAAGTCTGCAGCCCTCGCCTACCGCAGACAGACACCCTGACATGCGTTTATCAGAAACCGGCTGTAAAAATGCTGCCAGAAACTTATAAAGAAGGGTCATGATTCCAAGCCGGATAATGGGCGGCAGGCCAATGAGCAGCAAAATGAGAATCCCTAATACACCAAGACTGTTGCGAATGAGCACTGCTGTTGCAAGGGCTACTTCTGTAACACCATCAATGGCATTGCCCACTCCCGGAATGGCTGCTGCTGTTTTTCCGATTACATCCCGCTTCAGGGAATCTACTGCCGGAGTAATCATATTTTGCACCAACTGCATCCCTATCATAGCCGCTGTACAGGTTTTCAGAGTCCATTCTACGATAGTCTGCAAAAGCTCTGCCATACGGGAAAGTAATTCTTCCCTGTGAAGAAAATTTACAATCTGAATCAGAACATAGGCATGAATTCCCGGTATCACTGCTTTTAAAAGAATAACCTGTACCACATATGCTGCTCCCATAACCATTTCATAAAACACCATAGCTGTGGCAGAACCGGACGCCGCTGTAACTGCCAGAAAATAAGAGGGCATCAAAGCTTTCATAAACACCATCAGTTCCTGTAATTTTCCGGAAACCTCCTGGCTGGCAGTGCCAAAGGAATGAATCAAAATTGCTGCCAGAAGCATGTACACCAGATAAAAACTGATTTCTCCTGTCTGCCCGTTTCCAAATACTTCTGTAAAATTAGAAAACAAGGCGGCAACCACTACCAGCAAAATAATCTGCACATAAATTTCCCTGTCCCAGACAAGATGAGACAGCAAAAACTCCTTCAAAAGCTCCGCAGCCTGCCCTTTTGATAAACTCTTTTCTCCCCGCGCCAGTTCCCCCAGGCTTTTTCCAGGGAAAAGGTCTCTTCTCCCAGAAGTTCATTTACCGCTTCCTGCATTTGCTGCAATTCCAAATCTTCTAAAAACGCCTCTTCCTGCTCTGCAGCGTTCACTGAAACAGGAAATAAAAAAAGCAAAATCCAAAATAGCAGAACTTTTCTCTTTTGCAGCTTTTGTCCCTTCATGCCAGAAAGCTGTGAATGGCTTCCATCAGCGCCAGGAGCACAGGAATGGACAACACCATAATATACAGCTTGGCAAAGATTTCAATCTGCCTGCAATGGAAGAATACCCTGCATCCTTGCAGATGCCGGAAGAAAACTGGGCAAGATAGGTAACGCCAATCATTTTCAGCAGCACCGTAAGGTATTTTTCTTCCAAAGGCAGATACTCCCGCAGCTTTAAAATAGAGGAAAACAGATAGGCGATTTTCTCTGTCATATACGAAAAAATAAATACTCCCACTGCCAGGCTGATATAAACTGCATATTCCGGCTTAGTCTCTTTTAGAAGAAGTCCCAGACACACACCGGTCATTCCCAGCATGACGATTTTTACTACTTCCATGTCTCTCCTCCTACAGCGCAAACAAATCCTGAATGGTGGTAAATAAATCGTAAATATAAGGCAGGACCCAGAACAGTACCAGAAGCAGGCCTGTAAGACTTGTTAAAAAAGCCAGCTCTTCTCTTTGGCTGTGCTTCAGAATCTGGCACAGGACAGATACCAGAATGCCCACTGCCCCGATTTTAAATAACAAACTAACTTCCATCCTGTTTCCTCCCCTATTTTTCCAATAATGTTAAAGGCATAAAATGGACAAAAAAATCCCTGCTATCACTCCAAGGCTCTGGCACATTTTTTTCCTGCCTGGCAGTTCTCTTTCCAGATATTGAATTTCCTGTTTTAGCTGTTCCTGATATAATGTTATGGTATTTTTTTGCAGTGTAATGTCCATCCATCCCAGATATTCTCCAAGCTGTGAAAAAGCTTCCAGGTCTTTTTTATGCAAGGCACTGTCTTTTAGACATTGCTGTGCGGTTTCCCGGAAAATCTTAGAAAAACAGTCTCCCTGAAATAGGCTGGCCTGTCTGGACACTTCTCTTAGAAATTCCGAAAAGGGCGGTGCTGTTTTTTCGGATATCCGAAGCAGGGCTTCCGGCAGCGTTTCCTTGCGATAGGTAATTTCTCCCAGTATGAGATGAACCATTTTTTCCACTTCCCGCAGTTGTCCCAGACGTTTCTGCAATGTCATGCTTCTGCTCCACCCCAGAGCCGTACAAGAAAACAGCACCAGAACTGTGCCCATAAGCCTCAGCATAAAATTCCCTGCCTTCCCTTGCAGTCATAAAGACTGGTTCCCCTTTCATCAAAAATCGCACGGACTCTCCCTGCCCGCTCCTCCTTATGCAGCACAATGTAACGCTCAAAAATCTTTTCCTGAACCAGCCGCTGCATCAGTGGCTTCTCTTTAATATCCTCTACAGAACTTCCGTGAACCGTAGCAAAAAGTTTACAGCCGCAGTGTATCACTGATTCAATGGCATGAATGTCTTCATAATCTCCCAGCTCGTCTACTGCTACCACCTCCGGGGACATGGAACGAATGAGCATCATCATGCCCTCTGCCTTTGGACAGCAGTCCAGAATATCTGTGCGGATTCCCAAATCATTTTGCGGGATTCCCTGAAAAGAACCTGCAATTTCTGACCGTTCATCCACAACCCCTACGGTAACGCCTTTCAAATAGGAGCTTCCGTTGCTTACCTGGCGGATTAAATCCCGAAGCAGTGTTGTTTTTCCACATCTGGGGGGTGAAATAATCAGGGTATGGCATAAATGATTCTGTTTTATAATATAGGGAAGTATAGGCGCTGCGCACCCTTTTATCTGATGTGATAATCGAAGATTTAAATAAGATATGTATTTTACACTTTTGATTTTATTCCCATCCAGAACCGTTTTTCCGGCAATTCCTACCCGGTGGCCACCCTGAATGGTAATAAATCCCTGCCGCAGTTCTTCTTCAAAGGCATACATGGAATAACGGCTGATATATTCCATGGTCTCTGTTACATCCTCTGCTTTTACAAGATAAGCCCTTGATTCATTTACGGAAAAGTCTCCCTGTTTGGAAAGGAAATACTCTTTTCCCTGATAAATAAGAATCAAGGGCCCATTTACACGAAGCCGTATTTCATAAACCTGTTCCATATCAAAGGCTGCCTTAGAAAGCGCCTTTCGGATATGCATGGGGAACAGTCTTGTAATCTCTTCCTGTCTCATAATCCCTCACCTCTTTACTCCTAATATATGAGGACAATCCTTAATTATGAACAGGTTTTTCAAAATTTCCGGAAACCATTTTTTCCAGTAGACTACGAAGCGGTCTAAACAGTATCAGACATAAGACAACATTGCCTATACAATGAGGAATGTCATAGGCAACTCCTGACACCCAGTAAGCAAAAGCCCCTGCAGGTCCGCTGATAAAAAAATAGGGAATGGTACACAGAGCGCCAAAAGAAATCCCATAAAATCCAGAAAGAACACTCCAGAATAAAACTGATTTCTGCTTTCTGCACAGCCAGGTAATTACGGACTGAACACTCCATACATAAAGATAATTCAGCCACCAAAGCCCAAAACCATAAAAAATCCCTTCCAGGAAAACAAAGACATAAATCATCAGAAAGACTTTTTTTTCCAAAAACCAGGGTATAAAGGATAAAGAGCAGGGTCACGATTTCTACATTAGGAAGAAATCCCATGAAAACCTGCCCCAGAAAAACAATCCCTGTAAGGACTCCCATAATGACTAATTCTCTGGTCTTTTGTATGTTCAATTAATAGCCTTCTTTCAGTGTCAGCTCAAACTGGTCCTGGTCTGCAATGGGAGTCTGGTCTGCAGATGTATTCACCTGTTCACCGCCTTTGGTAATACACCACCACTGCTGTTTTCCTTCATCTGCGGTCTCTTTGTCTACCGTCTGAATAAACAAACCATATTCACCTTCTTCACCATCCACCAGTTCATTTTCTTTCAATACTTCTACCAGATATTCTGCGTCTGTGCTGTATTGAAATTCTTTTTCTGTCTTGTCCCCATGTACTACCAGAATGGTAATTTCTTTCTCTCCCTTTTGGGCCTGGGGCTTAAACTTCAAGTACAATACGCCTGCCAGAATGCACACCAGCACCAGGGCTGTTGCTGCAATAATTGTTCCTTTGTGCTTCATCATTTTTCCTCTTTCTTTCCTTTTTTGTTCTTTTTAACTATAGCATTTTCTCTGTTTTCTTGTCAATTTCAATTCCACACACATATTTTTTCAAAATTTCATAAGACGTCATCACTGCTTCCCGGGTGCTGCACTCAATGGTATAGGTACATTTTGGTATTTCTCTTAATTCTCTCATAACAGCGTTTATGTCCACGCTTCCTTCTCCCAGTGCCAGATGGCTGTCTTTGTTTCCCATGTTATCGTGGATGTGAACATGACGGATATAGGATTTCAGTTCTTTTGCCCACTGTGCACAGGAATCCTCCCCATAGCAATGAGCATGGCCAATATCCAGACACAGTCCAAAAGCCGGATGCTGTACCCGCTTTGCAGTTTCCTTTAAAGGCTCCCACTGTCTATCCAGTACGTTCTCCATCAGCACTTCTATGGAGTCATCCTTATCTGCCAGAAATTCTTCAAAAAAAGCTGCCATACGTTCTGCCCAGCCAATGAGCAGATAAAAATCCGGCACATAACAGGTATGATACACAATTTTTGCCGCTCCCAAAGTCTTTGCCGCAGCATAGGCTTCCTCATATCTCTGCCTGGTTACCGCCTGAATTTTGTCATCAAAGGTCATTGGGTTTAAATCCAGAAAAGGACCATGAAGAATCAGATTTTTACACTTCATGTCTTTTAATCTATTCTGATAGGAAAAAATTTTCTCATTGAGATGATTTAAGTTTTCCGAAATAGCAAACTCAATGGCTTCCACACCCATTCCGGTTTCCCTTATCACAGCTTTGGTATCTTCATCCTCCAGCAAATGACTGAAATACAACATGTTCTATCTTCCCTTCAAACTAAAAATCTTTGAAAAAACTTTTCCTGCGGTACCTGCTGAATACTCACCTGAAAGTGTTCTCCGGCACAAATACATCCCAGTACCTGGCTGTCCACCTGAAATTCCTGGTACCATCCAGGCTGCTCCAGGTCCCTCATAGACCTGGTAATCCCATCACCGGATAATTTCAAAAAGCTCTCTTTTCTGGCCCAAAACCTACAAAATTCCACCTCTGGATTTTGCGCCTTCTGAACCAGTTCCTGTTCTTCCCGGCTTAAAACCCGTTCCAGCATTTTTCTGCTGCGGACTTTTCTTACTTCCTGGATATCCAGGCCGCAGGGTATGAAAGAAAGGGCACATGCCCCATATACCCCGGAATGGCTGATATTAAAGTGAATCCCCAGATTTTCCCGGAAATAAGGTTTTCCATGGTTTCCTTTCTTTATCATCCCTTCCAGATAAGCATACAGTTCATCTGCCCTGTGAATATTCTGAAATAAATCTCCTCTGCCCCAGTCCAAAAGTCCATAAGCTAAAAGTCTGCGCCCGCACAGAGATCCCTGCTTTTACAGGACAATACGTCACTGGTCCAGTCCTGTATGTTCCCTGTGTAAATTCTGATTTTTGGCTTGGTTCATTTTTTTCTCCTTTTAAAAGGCCGCCCTCTGTGAGAAATCTGGAAGGTTCCAGTTGCTTTTCATGGCACTCTTTTATATAAAATAAATAAAGTTCTTTTCTGGCTCTTGTCATACCCACATAAAACAAGCGACGTTCTTCCTCAAGATCACTTTCTGTCAGCGCCTTTTTATAAGGCATAACCCCTTCATTGACATCCATGAGAAAAACTTTATCAAACTCCAGGCCTTTGACACTGTGAAGAGTAGAAATTACCACGCCTTTTTTCTCTGAAATCCTGGTTCTTGCCTGTTCTTTCAGCTTCCTGGTATATTCTTCAATATGGATAAACCATTCTCCAAAGGTCTGATATCCCTTTGCACTGTCTGCCAGTTCCTCCAGAACCTCATACAAATCTTCCAGTTTCAATTTTCGGAACATGGCATAAGTTTTCAGATATTCTTCATATCCGATTCCATGGCGGATATAGTTTACAGCCCCATAAGGCGTCATATTTTTTAACAGGTTTAAATCTTCCTCAAACTTATCAATACGATCCAGCATCCATTCCTTATCTTCATAATGCCAGCGCAGTGCCTCAAAGGATACCTGAGACTCTTCCAGCGCATCTCTGGAAATATACCGGTTTGGCCGGTTCATAACCTGCAGAAACTCCTTGCGGCTTCTGTCTCCCATAGCCAGCTTCATATAAGAAATAAAATTTCTGGCAATCCAGTGTTCATAAAGGTTTGGAACCACATCGCGCATCTGAAAGGGAATCTGGTACTCCATAAGAAGTTCCACCTGAAATCTGGCACCGGAATTTGTCCGATAGAGAACTGCCATTTCTTCGTAAGGACAGCCCTGCTCATGTGCTTTTACAAGGCAGTCTTTTAAGTACAGCTCCTCTTCTTTTCCATTTTGAAACGATTTTACCACCAGAGGCTTTCCCTGTTCATTCTCCGTCTGTATTTTCTTCTGAAACCTTCCTTTATTCCATGCAATGACTCTTCCCGCAACATCCACAATCTCTTTGGTAGAGCGGTAATTCACTGAGAGAAGTTCTGTCTGTACTGAAGGGAAATCCTTGGGAAAATTCATCATAATCTCCGGCTTTGCTCCCCGAAAGGCATAGATAGACTGATCGTCATCTCCTACAATAAACAGATTATTCTCTGGAGCTGCCAGCATCTTTACAATATCATACTGAAGCTTATTAATATCCTGAAATTCATCTACCAGAATATACTGAAATTTCTTCTGCCACCCAGCCAGAATATCCTGACGCTGGGTCAGCAAATCATAGCAGTACAGCAGCATATCATCAAAATCCAGAAGTCTGGACTGTCTGCATGTAGTGACATAAGAAGTATAAAGGCTTCGGAACACCTCATCCGGACAGTTTTTGGAATAATAATGTTCCAGCGGAATCCGGCTGTTTTTCACTTCGCTGATTTCCTGAACCAAACCTTCAAAAAACTCCTTTTCATCCTCCACCTCTATTTTCTGACGATAAACCAGTTCCCGCAGCATATCATATCTGCGTTCCTCACTAATGATATTTTTTCCTGTAAGACCATAGGCATGCCTCAGAATTCCATAAAACACTCCATGAAAGGTTCCAAAGGTCACCTGCTTATAATTCTGGGTAATCCCGGACTCCTGACACAGCTTCTCAAAACGTTCCTTCATTTCCCTGGCAGCCGCCTTGGTAAAGGTTACCACCAGAATGCGGGCAGGATTCACCTGGTAATGCTCCAGAAGCGCTTTCACCCGCTTTGTCATGGTGGTAGTTTTTCCGGAACCGGGGCCTGCCAGCAACATCATGGGACCCTGATTATGCAGGATGGCTTTTTCCTGTGCTGAATTTTTCTTCATGTTTTATTTCAGCTTCTCCACAGCAGCCTCAATACGTTTCAGGCTTTCTTCTTTTCCAAGAACTTCCAAAATTTCCGTTGCCCCTGCAGGTGTCATCTGTTTTCCGGACAGTGCTGTACGGATTGGCCACAGAATCTGACCATTTTTGTAACCGTTTTCTTTTGCAAAACCACAAAGCAATTCATACAAAGCATCATTGGAGTAATCTTCCTGATTTTCCAAAACCGGAAGAATTTTTTCCAGAACTTCCAGAGAAATTTCCGGATTTGTTTTCATTTTTTTATGAGTGTACATGGACACATCATATTCCGGAACTGCCTCAAAGAAGTCAATAAGAGCAGAAATATCCGGTAACACTTCAATTCTGGTTTTTGCCATATGGGCGATTTTTTTCAAATCCAGGTCTTTTGTAATCACCTGTTTGATATATGGAAGAGCCATTTCATAGAATTTATCCTCATCCATGGCTTTCATATACTCCCCGTTCATCCATTTCAGTTTCTGGATATCAAAAACAGCCGGAGACTTGCTCATATGATGATAATCAAATACCTTCACTAATTCTTCCAGTGAAAAGATTTCCTGATTATCCTGAGGACACCATCCCAGAAGCGCCACATAGTTTACAATGGCTTCTGTCAAAAAGCCCTGTTCCAGCAAATCTTCATAGGAAGAATGTCCGGAACGCTTGCTCAGCTTCTGATGTTCCTCATTGGTAATCAGCGGACAGTGTACATAAGTAGGAATTTCCCATCCAAAAGCCTCATAAATACGGTTGTATTTCGGAGAAGAAGAAAGATATTCATTTCCTCTTACTACATGGGTAATTCCCATTAAATGGTCATCCACAACATTGGCAAAGTTGTAGGTCGGGAACCCATCGGATTTAATTAAAATCAAATCATCCAGCTCATTATTTGGTACCGTAATATCTCCATAAATGTCATCATGGAAAGTGGTTGTACCTTCTGTTGGCATATTAAAGCGGATAACATAAGGCTCTCCTGCCTCTAATTTTGCCTGAACCTCTTCTTTGCTTAAATGCAGACAATGCTTGTCATACACTGCGATTTCCTTTTCTCCCACACTGGCTTTTAAGGATTCCAGACGCTCCCTGGTACAAAAGCAGTAATAGGCATCGCCCTGTTCAATAAGCTGCTTTGCATATTTTAAATAAATTCCCTGAGCATTTCTTTCACTCTGTACATAAGGGCCATATCCCCCATCTTTATCCGGACCTTCATCGTGAATCAGCCCTGTTTTTTCCAGAGTTCTGTAAATAATTCCAAGAGCCTCATCCACAAAACGCTCCTGGTCTGTATCTTCTATACGAAGCATAAAACTTCCGTTTTCATGTTTTGCAATTAAATATGCATACAGCGCAGTTCTTAAATTTCCAACGTGCATTCTTCCTGTTGGGCTTGGCGCAAATCTTGTTCTTACCTGACTCATGAACAATCTCCTTCTTTCTGTTTTATCTTCAATTTTGTTTTTTCACCTAACAAGCACAGGACAGGAATTTTTTTCCTGATATCCTGGTGCCATGAAAATTATACAGGAAGCACTTTCTATTTTCAAGTAGATTTCCTGTATTCTTTTTACAGAAAAGGAGCTTTCATAAGAAACAGGCATTCGACATCTCTCTTGCAAACCTTGCTTCTCTATGACAGCTCCCACTTTTTTCTCTATAGGTTTCACCTTCCGGTAATCTAACGCTTTTTATTCCTCTACACCGATTTTTTTCAGATAATCCATAACAGCGCCTACGGTTGTAAGTTCCTGTAATTCTTCTGCAGGGATTTCTACGGAATATTCATCTTCTAAAGCCATAACCAGCTCAAATAAGTCTAAGGAATCTGCTCCTAAATCTTCCTTAAAAGAAGTCTCCGGCTGAATGCTTTCTGCATCACAATTTAACTGTTCTGCAATAATTTCTCTCATTTTTTCTAACATAATTCCTATCTCCTTTAAATCCATTACATATTTTCATTTTAATATTTTGATTCTCAAAGTATATCTTCTTTTCCTATATTTGTCAACCCTTTTATTCGTCAAATTTAATTCTCCTTGACACACTGAGGGCAATTCCCATTTCCGCCATAAGGAACAAAACAGAAGTACCTCCATAACTGACAAAGGGAAGGGTAATTCCTGTGGTGGGAATCCAGTTTAACACAACGCAGATATTTAAAATAACCTGGAGGCAATATGAATCATAATACCGCTTACCATAAGAGACCCATAGAAATCCGGGGCATTCTGCGCAATAAAGAAAAGACGGTACAAAAGGTAACCAAACAATGCAATAATAATCAGACCGCCAAACACCCCTAATTCCTCACACACAATGGAGAAAATCATATCATTTTGGGCCTCCGGCACAGGTCCCAGCTTCTGTACACTGTTTCCCAGGCCTTTTCCGAAAAAGCCGCCGCTTCCAATAGCATACAGGGCCTGCATAATCTGATATCCACCTTCTGAAGAATACTGCTGGGGATTCAGCCATACCAGTACACGCTCCATACGGAAACTGTCTACATTATCCATGTTCAGAGTCATTTCCCCAAGGGTCATCTGGAGAATCACCCGAATCAAAATAATTCCAATCACACCTGCTATGGCAATCCTGATAAACAGTTTTTGATTGGGATGAGCCACAAAAATCATCAAAGCTGTGATACCGGCAATAATCACAGCGGTGCTTAAGTTATCTGTCAAATAAAATGCTGCAAAAGCCAATCCTCCTCCATAGGCTACCAATTTCCAAAATCCTGCCCTGGTCGCCACTTCCCTTCCCATTTTCATAATCAGACAGGGAATAAAGGTAATGGCCGCAATTTTCGCCACCTCCGCAGGCTGGAACTGCAATACTTCTGTTCCAAGTCTCAACCATCTCTTGGCACCGTTTACCTCAACTCCCAGTGGCGTATACTTTACCAGCGCCATCAGAAAAATGGAAAACCAGTAAATAAACCGGCTTACATAGTACAGCAAATGGTAATCAAACATAGAAAGACCAACTGCTATCATAATACTGGCTGCACTGATAATAGCCTGCTTTCTGAAAAAGCTCATATCATCATCAAATTTTATCTGTGCAGTATAGGCACTGGTGCTGTACAGCATAACCAGTCCGAAGCAAGTAAGCAAAATAACGCTGCAATTAAATTATAATCGAAATATTCAGATTTTGCCCTTCCCTTTTTTTTCTTTTTTGCCATTTTTATCCTCCCGCTAAATTCCCAGTGCATAGCACAAAAGCTCCAGATATCCCACTGGACTGCCGCTTTCCTGGTTCTGCACCTTGCGGACCATCACCGGATCGTCCGTAATCACATTATCCACTCCCATATCCAGCATCCGCTTTACATCTCCCCTGTAGTTTACTGTCCAGGCATGCACCTCTTTTCCAAGAGCATGGGCCTCCCGGACAAACTTCTCATCCACATACGTATACTTCACACTGAAAAAATCTGCTGCTGACACTTTGGAAATACTTCCATAGGTCATTGTCATAATATAGCCAGTGCGGATCTCCGGTGCAATCTTTTTTATCTGTTCCAGGAACTGATAATTCATAGACGTAACCACACAATGTTCTTCAAAGCCAGCCTCCCTGATGGCACGGACTACCTTGTTTACAATCCCCTTATTTTTACCATTATACTTAATCTCTATGTTTAAGTCCAGCTTTCCTTTGCAAAAATCCAGAACTTCCTCTAACGTTGGAATCTTCTCTCCCCGATACCGCTCATGAAAACTGGTTCCTGCATCCAGCTTCTTTATTTCTGCCAGCTTCATCTCCCATACCTTCTTTTTCACACCTGCTGTCCGTTTCAAAGAATCATCATGAAGCAAAATCAGCTTTCCGTCCCCTGTCTCCTGCACATCAATTTCTGCCATATCCGCACCACATTCTATACTGGATTTCAAGGCGCTGACCGTATTCTCCGGCGCCATAAGAGCACCGCCTCTGTGAGCTGTAATCTTCATATCCCCCATCAACGTCTCCAGAGAATTGTCATAAGACGCTGCCAGCGCCACCAGATAACTGCCCTCAAACAAAAGAAACACTACAGAAAGAATGGCTGCCATGCGCCTTCTTCCTACTTTTTGATACCAGGTATATTGCTTCATCAGCTCATAAACCGGCACTTCTTTTTTCTGAGGTACCCGAAACCTTGAAAAAATCACAGAGACAAAAGCCAGACTCCCTGTTAGCTGCACGCCGCCTGCAAAAATTCCAAGGGCCATCTCCATATAGCCACTGTAAATCAGCACCCTGCTTACTGCTCCTGATTTTCCTGTTCCAAAAGCAACAAATCCGGTCATAAACGTCATAGCCAGAAGATACATGACAAAAATAAACCCCAGCATTACCAAATGCAAAATAAAAAATCCTGCAAGTACCTTTTTCCATTGTTTTCTAAGCAGTCTGATACCCGCCCAAATGCCTCCCAGGCTTCTCTGTTTTGCCAAAATACAATAAGGCAGCGCAAATACCAGCAAAAAAGATATCACTAAGATGACGCCTATAACCGTATACAAAAGTATATGCGGCGTGACTTCCTTATAAATCTGCCTGGCTGTAAATTCCAGAACCCGAATATAAGAAATCTCACGAATGATAAAATACGCTGTAAGAAATGGTGCAGACAGGGCCACACAAAAAATCCAGGAAATTTTACTATGACGCAAAAAAGAAATACTTTGTTTTATTCCTAAAATCAACATATCACTGGCATAAAGTTTTTTTCTCTGATAAGAATACTGGAATCCTAAAAGCAAGGCGGAAACCTCCACAAGAAACAAGAACAGCAAAAAAATTAAGATTCCAAAAAACAGCAAGATACACAGGGGGCTGGCCAGAAACTCTCCATAGTTCTCAGCAGTCAGATAACTGAAATTTTGCTTTTTTAAAACAAAGGTAACTGCTCCATGTACCATCTGCATGGTCAAAAAAATACAGCAATCCTGTATCCTGTTTCAAACAACAGCAGGCTTCCCATATTATATTTTATGACTGCCCATGTTTTCTTCAAAATGTTTCTCATCTCTTAACCGCCCATCTTTCCCTACTATTTTCAGCAAGTTTTATTTTACAGAAAGATTTCGCCATCTGCAAGGGCAGTCTACAAAATCTTTTCCCGCTTTCACCTTTTACTGCTTTTTCCATAACATAATATTGTAATCAGGCAGTGATTCCAGACTGTCATACTTTTTTAAGAAAGGAAACCATTATGGACTACTACGGAATGAATCCAATGATGTCACGTTCCTGCCGCGTACAGCCTCGGGAGTATCATCCAAAGAGTGCCTGCCCTGCTCCGGCAATGGAGAAAAAACCGGAGAACCGCTGCGGCTGTTCTGATAGAATTGAAGATATGGATATTTACAAGCATGCAGATCATCTTCCCCTGACAATGGCTTATGTACCCATGCAGGGTTTTTCTAACACCTTTACCCTGTGCAAAGGCTTTCAAATGGGAACCATTTTCCCTGAACTGTGCAAACCATTCTGTGGAAAGAGAGGTGGATGTAAATGTTAAGTTCAAACCATCCTTCCTGTTCTCAAAAAGAACTGTTGAACCTGATTAATGAAGTGAGTTTTGCTGTGGTGGAACTGACCTTGTTCCTGGATACCCATCCGGACAATGAGCAGGCCATGGCCTGTCTGAAAGAACATTCTGAAACACGCAACCAGGCTTTGCAGGAATACGCAGCTCATTATGGCCCGCTCACTTTAGACACTGCTTCTGAAAACTGCAACCGCCGGTGGGAGTGGGTTATGCAGCCATGGCCATGGGAAGGAGGATGCTAAGATATGTGGAATTATGAAAAAAGACTTCAGTTTCCAGTAAATATTAAGAAGCCGGATGCCCGGGCAGCTCAGGTGATTATCAGTCAATATGGCGGCCCTGACGGTGAAATGGGCGCTTCTATGCGGTATCTGTCTCAGCGTTTTGCCATGACAAACCGAATTGCCATGGGAACGCTTACGGATATCGGTACTGAAGAACTTGCTCACCTTGAAATGGTAGCTGCTATTGTACACCAGCTCACCCGAAATTTATCTATGGAAGAAATTGAAAAATCTGGCTTTGCACCTTATTATGTAGACCATACCGTAGGTATCTGGCCTCAGGCAGCGGGCGGCATTCCTTTTAATGCCTGTGAGTTCCAATCCAAAGGTGACCCGATTACTGATTTATTTGAAGATATGGCAGCAGAGCAAAAAGCCCGCACCACCTATGACAACATCCTGCGGCTCATAGATGACCCGGATGTCATTGAACCTATTAAGTTCCTCCGTATGAGGGAAATTGTACACTTCCAGCGGTTCGGTGAAGTTTTAAGAGCTGTTCAGGAAGATTTAGATTCCAAGAACTTCTATGCTTTTAATCCTGGCTTCGACATGCCTTGTATGGCAACCTGCAAGGACTGTAACCGCAAATAATCAGAAGAAACCTGGGGCTGCTATAAAATCTGATGCAGCTCCGGGTTTTAACATTTAGCGCAAAAGAAAATATTGTTACTTTTTCAAATTAACACTGTAAGTTTTTCAAGAAGAATGATAAAATAGAAACAAAGTAATTTTAGATGTTTGTTAGGAGGATGAATTTATGGAATACCGTAACTTTGAAAAATTAGGGGTTTCCCCTTCTCTTCTTGGTTTTGGATGTATGCGCTTTCCTTTAAATGAGGATGGCTCCATCTGCGAACCAGAAGCAGAAAAAATGTTAGATACTGCTATTGGCGCAGGTGTTACCTATATTGACACTGCCTACCCTTATCACAATGGCGACAGCGAACCCTTTCTTGGTCATGTCTTGAAAAAATATAACCGGAAAGATTTTTTCCTGGCAACCAAGCTTCCTATCTGGAATGTAAAAACCCTGGAAGATGCCAAACGTCTGTTTCAGGAACAGCTTGACCGCCTTCAGGTAGACTATGTGGATTTCTATCTTCTCCACTGTCTGGATAAGGAAAAGTGGCAGACCGTACTGGATTTAGGTCTGATTCCTTATTTTGAAGAAATGAAACAGCAGGGCAAAATCCGTTTCTTTGGCTTTTCTTTCCATGATGACTATGAAGTATTTGAAACCATTGCCACCTATCGTCCGTGGGATTTCTGCCAGATTCAGTATAATTACATTGATACAGATATTCAGGCAGGTGATAAAGGCTACGCTCTTACAGAAAAACTGGGCATTCCTCTGGTTATTATGGAACCGGTAAAAGGTGGTTCTCTGGCACAGCTTCCGGAAGATGTTACCCTTCCTTTCAGGGAAGCCCGCCCAGACAGCAGCATTTCCTCCTGGGCTCTTCGCTGGGTAGCAAGCAAGCCAAATGTAAAAGTGGTTTTAAGCGGCATGTCTACCATGGAACAGGTAGAAGATAATCTACATACTTTTGGAAACTTTGAACCGCTCAGTCAGGAAGAAGCGGCTCTGGTATCTCAGGTTGCAGATGCCATTAAAAAGCGTACAAAAAATGGCTGTACCGGCTGCGCTTATTGTATGCCATGCCCTTTTGGTGTGGATATTCCCAGAAACTTCCGTATCTGGAATGATTTATCCATGTATGGAAATAAAGAAAAAGCAAAGCACTCCTTCTTCCAGGAATTGGATGTTTCTGCCAGAGCAGATCAGTGCCAGAAATGCGGCAAATGCGAAACTGTCTGTCCCCAATCCATTTCCATCCGGGAAAACCTTGAGACAGCAGCCAAAGAATTAAACGCCTTAAAAGAGGTGGCGCATTCGTGAGTACCAATCTTCTGCAACCCTTATGACACAAGGGTCTATTTGGAAAAAATTATTGCCTTTGCCATTCCTTTATTTCTGGGGAACTTATTCCAGCAGTTTTACAATACTGCTGACTCCTTAATCGTAGGCAACTTTTTAGGTAGCAGCGCGTTAGCTGCTGTCAGTTCCTCCGGAAATCTTATTTTTCTTATGGTTGGCTTTTTTAATGGTCTTGCTGTAGGAGCAGGAGTTGTAGTAGCCCGGTATTTTGGCGCGAAAAAATTTGATTTGGTTCAGAGAGCCATTCACACCATCATTACCCTGGGATTTTTCTGTGGCATTGCTTTAACCTTTATTGGAGTTGTGGCAGCGCCTCAGATTCTGGTACTGATGGGAACTCCGGCGGACGTTCTGCCTAATTCGGTAACTTATTTCCGTATTTATTTCTGTGGTTCTCTGGCTTTTGTTATGTACAACTTCCTGGTAGGAATTCTCCAGGCAGTGGGAGACAGCAGACATCCTCTGATGTATCTGATTTTCTCCTCTATTACCAATATTGTTCTGGATTTGGTTTTGGTTGCCGGCTTTCATTTCGGTGTGGGCGCTGCTGCACTGGCAACAGTAATTTCCCAGTTTTTAAGCGCACTGCTGTGCTTTCTGCATCTGCTAAAAGGGCCAAAGGAATACCGCATTTATCTGTCCAAACTCCGCATAGACACTTTAATGCTGAAACAGATTATTTCCAATGGTCTTCCGGCAGGTTTGCAAAATTCCATTATTTCTCTGGCAAATGTGGTAGTGCAGTCCAACATTAATAAATTTGGACAAATGGCAGTGGCAGGCTGCGGCTCTTACAGCAAGATTGAAGGCTTTGCTTTTCTTCCGATTACCTGTTTTGCCCTGGCGCTTACTACCTTTATCAGTCAGAACCTGGGTGCAAAAGAATACAAACGGGCAAAAAAAGGCGCTGTTTTCGGCGTTGTCTGTTCTGTTGTCACAGCAGAACTGGTAGGGGTGGTCATTTATACCCTTGCCCCCTGCTTTATTTCCGCCTTTAACAGCACCCCTGAGGTTTTATCCTATGGTGTTGCACAGGCCAGGACAGCCTCCCTGTTTTACTTCCTGCTGGCATTTTCTCACTGCATGGCAGGGATTTTAAGAGGCGCCGGAAAATCCACAGTGCCTATGTTTGTGATGCTGGTATGCTGGTGCATTATCCGCGTCACCTATATTACTACTGCTGTACACTTTATCCCTGATATCCGGGTGATTTTCTGGCTTATCCCCTTACCTGGTGTTTAAGCTCTATTGTATTTCTCATTTATTTCCTTCGTTCAGACTGGCTTCATGGTCTGGAAAAACAGGGTAATTAAAACACTTTTGAAAAAATCTCCCGTCCGCAGATATATTTCGCTGTAATATGTTTGTCTTCAGCCAGATACAGAAGACGCTCGATTCGTTCCTTTACCGTAAGTCTTCGCGGGGAACGAATCTCGGCGTCATCCAGAACTACAGCATCAAATTCATATCCTTTTTCAAAGCTTCCTGCCTTTCCAAAAAAAGCTCCGCCACCTTTCGTAGCCAGATAAAACGCTTCGGAAACAGTAAGTGGTGCCAGACTTTGATCTGTCAGACGCCACCTCAACTTGGAGCATTGAATTGCCATGGCCATAGCACGAAACATAGACAGACTGGTTCCGGCAGCCACATCACTTCCAAGTCCTACCGAAATTCCCTGCTCCAGGTATCTGCGAACTGGTGCAATTCCCGAAGATAAATTGGTATTAGATTCCGGACAGTGGGCTATAAAAACCCCTTGTTCCTTCATCATCCTTTGCTCTTCTTCCGTGCTGTGTACACAATGTGCCATAATAGTGGGACATTCCCCTCCAAACATCTCATACTTCTGATAAGCGTCTCCGTAGCAGGAAGTATCCGGGCACAATTCTTTTACCCACTGGATTTCCCCCAGATTTTCAGACAAATGAGACTGTATTGGCAAATGATACTGTTTCTGCAATTTAGACAGCGCTTCCATCAATGCGTCAGAGCAACTGGGAATAAATCTGGGAGTCAGAATCGGCTTTACATGCTCTAATGTTTCACACTGTAAAATCCACTTCTCGGTATCTTCTGCTGCCTGTTTCCAGTCAGCTTCACACAAATCCTCTGGGCTGTTCCTGTCCATATTTACTTTTCCCACATAGGCAGACATGCCCGACTGTTCTAAAAGTTCCATTAAGCATAAGGTAGCCTCTGTATGAATGGTTCCAAAAATGCAGGCTCTTGTGGTAGCGCTTTGTACCAAATCTTCACAAAAAATCTCATAGGCATTTTTCGCATAGTCAAGGCTCTGGTACTTCTGTTCTTCTGCAAATGTGTGCGTGTTCAGCCAGTCAATGAGTTCCAAATCCATCCCGATTCCACGAAACGCATATTGTGGCGCATGTACATGCAAATCCACCAATCCTGGAAAAATTAATCTGTCACCATAATCCATACAGGGAAGGCTTTCATATTCCTGTGGTAACGTTTCATACACTCCTGCGCATCTTCCCTCTTTGCACACTACATATCCATTCTCTACAATACAAAATTTGTCCCTTGTGTGTATAACAGACATTTCCTTTCAAAACATAATTTTTTCTATCTTTGTTCTCCATAACTGCTTCCCTTCTACCTCCATTTTTTTGCACAAAAAAACCGCAATAGTCTCTCATCCGGCTATGATTTACCGGAACTTATAGAGAACTATTACGGTAGTTCGTAGATACTTCCAACCAATCTTGGAATTATATAAGTCTACATGATTATAACCCTATTCCTTCCTTTATACAAGGAGGATTGAAAGATTTCTTCTTTCCGTCACTCCACCAGCGAAAATGATTTCAAATAGTCATAAATTTCTCCAAAATCAATCTGGCATTCTCCCCCAAAGATTCCCACAGGAATCACATCGTGGATACCATAGATAACCGGATAATTTTCCCCTGCAAAGTCATACACAACCACTTTCATTTTGTCAAAATCCACCATCCAGTATTCCCGCACTCCTGCGTTCATATATTTGTTCAACTTCACAAACATATCCTTTTTCCTGGTAGATTTTGACAGCACCTCCACCACAAAATCCGGCGCACCCCAAATGGTATTTCCGGACAGTCTGCTGGTGTCACACAACACCAGAACATCCGGCTGTACAATCGTCTTATTATCACAGTCAAGCTGCACATCAATAGGAGAATACATAGGAAGACAGCGTCCCTTTTTACTTCTGATATATTCCCGTAACATAGCATGTATCTCTCCTCCTACCACCTGGTGAATCCCTGTGGGAGCTGCCATATCATAGAGTACCCCATCAATCAGTTCCACTCTCTGATCATCCGGCAGGGCACGATAATCCTCTACTGTATATTCTCCCTGCTTTTTCACTCCATAGGCTGTAGCAGCCTCTTTGACAAAACATTCTTCTTTCTTCTGAAAAACCTGTTCCAATGCACACAGGGTATCATAGCGCGGAGAGGCTGTTGCCCCGCAAAATACCTTTTGCACAGTTCCAAGGGGTACACCGGAAAGTTCTGCAATCTGCTCATAGGTATATCCCAGTTCTCGTTTTCGTTCTTTCTCTAGTTCCAATTCATATTCCCATCACCTTTCAAAACCTGCCGATTTATTGGATGAGGATATTATAGCACACCATCTTTCCGTTATCAATCCATTCCTCATTTATTTTTTCCATTTTATTTCCACTTTTTATCCGTATTTGGATACTTAGATGCACAGAAATTCAATTTCAATACCAAACCAGCCATCCTCTAATTCTGCCTTTATAGAACCTTTCATTTTCATTACCAATCCTTTGGCAATAGAAAGTCCCAGTCCTGTGGAATTTTTGCTTCTTGCCTGATCTGCCTTATAAAAACGGTCAAACACTCTGTTCACATCCAGTTTTTCTCCCTGTCTCATCTGATTGCGAAAAATAAGTTTCATATGCTTCCCTTGTTTTGTCAGGAAAATCTCTATTTCTTTGTTTCCATGGTCCAGGCCATTCTTTATAATATTCTGTATCACCCGGCGAAGCGCCTGATTATTTCCCTGGATAAACACAGGCTCTTCTGTAAGTTCAAACCTTGGTGTTATTCCATGACTCACCCAGTTATCATAATAGGAAAACAAGGTTTCTTTTAAAATCTGTGTCACATTGATCCCCTCTGTTTTCAGCTCATAGGTTTCGTTTTGAAGTTTTGTGTAAGTAAATAATTCTTCCAGCATTTCCTTCAGACTGACAATCCGTTCCTGGATAACATTCAGATAACGTTTTCTCTCTTCGTCCTCCCTGGCACATTCCAAAAGCTGAAAATATCCATCCAGAGAAGTCAGAGGTGTCCGAATATCATGGGAAAGATTGGTATAAGCATCTGCAATCATCTGTTCTTTCTGAAGATATTCTGCCCGTTCTTTCTTCCGTTCCTGAAGCAGCTCATTTAGAAGCTTTACAAGTTCCCCTATATGCCCCCAGTTCATTTCTTTTGTAATCAGCATATTGGTTTCCTGTTCTTTCAGAAAACGAAGCTGGCGGCAGATATCCCGTATCTGCCGCTGATAGCTTACCAATATACCCGTTAAAATTAAAATCAAAAAAATTAAAATTCCAATAATAACATACATGTTTAAATATCCCTTTTTTGAAATACAGTCATGCTGACAGCCAGCATAACCACAGTAAATACAATCCCTACCATTGCCGCCATTCCCATGGCATCTGGTTTAGGATTCATGCTAAGATTTACAATTTTCCCGCCTACCGTATAATCCATGACATGGAAGTCCTTGATTCCCATTTTTGTCACTGCTTTATCTATAACGCCATACAGCATAACCAGTATGTTCATACACAGACAGACACTAACCATCATGCTAATCACATTATTCCGAAGTACCACCGCAAGACACATAATGACCATAACAAGGGCAAAATGCAATAAAGTCTGTAACACCGCATATTGAAAAAATTCTTTTCCCGGTCCCATAACCAGCTTCTCATAGAATATAGCATTGCTGAATGTTTGAATTCCTGTAAAAAGCAGCATGGTAAGAACCGTATACAAAAACAACGCAACTGCTTTTGCCAGTATAAGATTTCCCCGGTTTCTTACCTGCCTGCAATATTTTTTCACATAGCCACTGGTAATATCTGCGGTAGCGTACAACACTGTGAAAATTACCATAAACAATGCTATAAATTTTCCTTTCACATTGGCATAGAAGCCATCAAATACAGAGACTTCCTCACCTGGTTTCGTGGGTAAGGTTACGTACATACCAAACATAACCTCTTCCTCCTCATCACTCATAGCAGCTTCATACATCTCCTGCTTTTCTTCCATGGAATAATCTTGAATTTCCTCTGCAGAAAGACTATTGGCAAAAAGAACACAGACTGCCATTACCACCCAGATAATATACATACTTTTTGTTTTAAACATGCGGAAAACTTCCATACGAATCATATTAAGCATTTTGCACACCTCCTGTAAGATTTAAGAAATACTGTTCCAGTTCTTCGCTGGTAATACCGATTCCCTTCACCAAAATGCCGGCTTTGGAAAGCTCCATATTCACCTGCGCACTTTCATCCAGTCTTTCATAAATTTGTATGGTGTGTTTATCTACCACCTGATAATTGGTAAATCCCATGCGATCCAGCACCGGCAAAGCCCGCTTGGGATCATCCAGTGAAATCTCCATACGTTCGCTGCACCGCAGAAGCAATTCTTCCCTGGGCAGTTCCTGAAGCAGACTACCATTATGAATAATCCCGTAATGGGTCGCAATCTTAGACAATTCCTCTAAAATATGGCTGGAAATCAAAATAGTCATGTTATGCTCTTCTTTCAATCTCAAAATGGTATCCCTGATTTCCGCAATTCCCTGTGGATCCAGCCCATTAATAGGCTCGTCTAACACCAGTAAATCCGGTTCTCCCACTAATGCCAGTCCTATGCCAAGACGCTGTTTCATGCCAAGAGAAAAATGCTTTACTTTTTTCTTTCCCACCTTGGAAAGTCCTACTGTATCCAGAATGTTCTCAATATATTTTTTCTCATCCATTCCAAACAGTTTACATTTCACTGCCAGATTATCATAGGCAGACATGCTCCCATATAGTCCTGGCGCTTCAATGAGACAGCTAATCCTGGAGCGGACTTTTTTCAAGTCCTGATTCTTATATCCAAACAGCTCTATCTCCCGCTGGTAGCTCTGCCAAACCACTAATCATCCTAAGACAGGTGGTTTTTCCTGCGCCGTTTCTGCCTATAAATCCGTAAATAGCGCCTTTCTTCACATGAAGATTTACTTTATTGACTGCTTTATGTCTGCCAAATTCCTTGGTCAGTCCATTGGTACACAATAAATACTTACTCATCTTTTTTCTCCTTTTCCTGATTTGCTTTCATTCTACAGAAGAAATCCTAAGCAATCGCAAATAAAAAGTAAAAAAAGAGTAAAGTTTAAGGATGCAGACGATAACCAATTCCCCATACGGTTTCTATGTATTCTTTTTTTGTTACTTCCTTGATTTTCTTCCTGATATTACTGATATGTACATCCAGAGTCTTGGTTTCCCCCATATAAGCCTCTTCCCAGGCATATTCAAAAATCTCCTCCTTGCTGAATACTTTTTTGGGGTGCCGTAAAAGCAGTTCCAAAATAGAAAACTCCTGTTTTGTGATTTTAGAAAGCTCTGTTCCTTCTACCCGTACACAAAAATTTGTTTTATCCAGTTCCATCCCCTGATAGCAGAGATTTTCCGCCTCCGCTTGGCCCTCATTTCTTCGAATCTGCACCAAAACCCTGGCTAACACTTCCTGAATGTCAAAGGCTTGGTGATATAATCATCTGCGCCGCTTCTTAAATATTCCACCTTATCATCAATGGTGTCTCTGGCAGTAAGCACAATCACCGGTGTGCTTCCTTTTTTCCTGATTTCCTTTAGAACCTCTTCCCCTGGAATTCCGGGAAGCATCAGGTCTAACAGCACCACACTGTAGCTGTTCGTCTGCAGAAGCATCCTGGCTTCTGTTCCGGAAAAGGCCTGGGTGCACCTGTAATTTTCCTTTTCCAGCGCTTCTTTTAAAAGTTCATTAATACTTGTGTCATCCTCTACAATTAAAATTGAATGCATGTTGGTATCCACCTTTTGTCTATAACCCATTTCTGTATATGTCATTTATCACAGCCTGCGCCTGCTCCATTTCCTTTTTCCGGATGATTTCATCCCGGTCACTTAAAATCGCAAGCATCTCATCCACCAAATCTTCTATTCTTGGGTCTGTCACCCGATACAAATATCCCAGCATCCTGGTGGCAGTGTAATCGGTATTCATATTTTTATAAGCAATTTCCGCACAAAATTCTTTTGGATATCCTTTGCTCAGTAAAAGTTTATATAATTCTTCGGTTCTCTCTAATGCCATAATTTCTCCTTTCTTTCTCATCATAGAAAAAATTATAACACAGTACAAATTTCATAGCCATACTATTACAAAAGATACTGCCCTTCCGGTAACAGTATCTTTTTCTTGTTTTTCCTTATGCACTTTCCTTATCATTGGTAAGGTTCAATTTGTCCAACACGTAAAAAATCAGGCTGAGAAGCATTCCCACAATACATGCCAGAACCATTCCTGTCAGTTCAATCTCTCCGAATTTTACAGAAATCCCAGACAAGCCTGTTACAAAAATCACAGAGGTCAGAGCCAGATTACGACTACGTCCGTAGTCTACCTTGCTGTCCACCAGAATACGGATACCGGAAGTTCCAATCATACCATACAGCAGGAAGGAAATACCTCCGATAACGGGACCCGGAATGGTATTAATTAACGCGGTCAGCTTACCGATAAAAGAACAGATAATAGACAGCACTGCTGCGCCTCCAATAACATACACGCTATATACCCTCGTCATGGCCATAACACCAATGTTTTCTCCATAAGTTGTAGTTGGCACAGAACCAATAAAACCGGAAATCATGGTAGAAAAATTGTCCGCAAACAGGGAGCGGTGCAGTCTGGGTCTTTAATCAGATTTCTTCCAACAATCTTTCCTGTAACAATCTGATGTCCAATATGTTCAGATGCAATGACCAGGATAACCGGGAGAATAATCAGGATTGCCTGCACATTGAATTTCGGTGTTGAAAAATTAGGCAATGAGAAAAGCGGAGCCTCTGCTACTGCCTGAAAATCCACGATTCCACATGCAATGGCTGCAATATACCACAGATAATAGCAATCAGAATGGGAATTACAGATAAAAACTTCCGAAATACCACGGAGCCAAACACTGCCACACCTAAGGTCACCATAAATACAATGACATTCTCAGGAACCAGCACTTCATCCAACATTCCTGCATTATTGGCTGCTGTACCAGACAGTTCCAGACCAATCAACGCTACCACAGGCCCCATAGCGGCCGGAGGAAGTACCACATCAATCAAGTCTGAACCAAACTTATAAATAAGCAAGGAAAGAATACATCCAAAGAATCCTACTGCTACAAAGCCTCCCAGGCATATTCATACCCAAACTTGCTGATTACAATACTTGCCGGAGCAATAAATGCAAAGCTGGAACCAAGGTATGCCGGAGCTTTTCCCTTTGTAATCAGAATAAATAATATGGTTCCCACACCATTCATAAATAACACGATTGCCGGATTAATACCAAACAAAAAGGGCACCAGCACAGATGCGCCAAACATGGCAAACATATGCTGAATACTAAGGGGAATCAAAAGTTTCGGCGGTACTTTTTCTTCCACCTGGATAATTTTACGATTTTCCACTGTTTTTTCTCCTTTTCTTAAGTTTCTGGCCTTCTTCAAACCATTCGTCTTATAGTAGCACAAAAAACAGGAAAATGCTACGCATTTTTATTCTATCCTTGAAACTTTTTCTCCGTTGACCCCCTCGCCATTTTGTGTCACCACTTTACATCACCAAGTAATGTATCCAAGATTGCCGGATCTTTGCTCAGCTTCATTTCCTGTCCCTCTTGCACAGATTCTTCTGCCTCACACTCAAGTAAATACTTCCTTCAATAGAAGTCCAGGTTATATATCTGATTTTCTGAAGATGATAGTTGGGATAAGTTTCATAAATCATCATATAATTTACTTCCAGATCACCTACCTGACGTGTCTGCACACCACTGCTTTCCATGGTTCCTCCTTGTTCCTGGGTCAGTTCTTTTGCTGTATTTTCTGACATCAGGGCAGACTCCTTCTTGGTTTCTGCATGGTAGGATATTCTCTCAGAGACTCCATATCATAAAAAACAGTAATATCATCTGCCCCGGTTTCATCAAAGGTCTCAAACACGATTCTTCCTGTACTGGATTCATATTCCTCGTCCCACACAAATTCCTTTGGAAGACGTATCTTGAGTCCTTTGGGTTCCTCTTCACAGGTCAGCGGAACATATCCAGCCTTTAAATCCTCCTCTTCCTGCCTTGCCTTCTGTTGTATTCTCTCCTCTGCATTAGACCAGGTATCCTCCAGAACCGTATCATAAGCAAGCGTGTAAGGCCCCTGCTCCATGCTCTTTAGTTCATCATAAATATCCCATCTCTCCTGGCTGTCATAATCTGTTGGCAATTCTTTTTTCCAAAAAGAATATCCATATAAATAACTCTCTGCCACACCTTCCCAACTGTCATAGGTTTCCTGAAGCTTCCTGGCAATCGGCAGAGACATATCCAGACATTCCTGCAGATTAATATATTCTGCCTGATAACAGTCTCCTAAAATCTGCAGCGCCCTGCTATAATCCCAGCCATCAATTCCAGCTTCTCCATATTTTTCATAGGCTTCATACGCCGTTTCATATCTGGGCTGGTTTTCATCATCCGGAATCTTCTTCATTGCCTCTTCCTTTGACAATTCCAGAAGCTTTTTATCCTTCATTTCTTTTATTACCTTGCGGTATTCTTCTCTATGCCCATGATTCACCAGTTTTTCTACTGTTTTTTCCACTTCATCTCTTCCCATAATTCCCCAGCCTCTGCCAGCGCAATCTTAACAGAGTCCTGATACCATTCCTTGTCTTCTCCTGACAGTCCTCCAACTACGTCCAGACGTTTATCATTATATTGGGAATAAATAGCATAAGCGGAACACATCCAGTAAATAGTATCACTTTCCACATCTGTTTCTTCAAAAGCAGACGGTTCATAATCTTCTTTCAGGTTTTCTACTTTTACCTCTTTCTCCTTACCTTCTTCCTTTTTTTCTTCTTTTTGTTTCTCCTGCTTCGAATCCTGTCCTTTTTGTGATGCCTGGCTATTTCCACAAGCGTTGAAGAACAGACTCCCTACCGTAACCACTGCTGCTGCACAGAAAATCTTCCCTCTTTTTTTATATTTTATAAGCTTTCCCACTTTCTGTACCTCCATCCTGTATTTTTTTGGTATTGTACCACAATCCCGCCTCCCATACCACCTATTTTTCCTCAAAATTCCAACAAAAAAACCGCTGTAAAAACTACAATCTCATTCTCTTTTAACAGCAGTTTTTACAACAGTTTCTTTATGTTTCTTGCTTTTTCTATTTTGTCTCTAAACCAAATCCAAAGTAACGGACAGCATTGTTATAAGAAATTCCTTTCACAATTTTCTCCAGATTCTTCATATCCTTTGGATATTCTCCGTTTTCTACCCAGCCTCCAATAAGCTCACACAGGATTCTGCGGAAATATTCATGTCTTGGATAAGACAGAAAGCTTCTGGAATCTGTGAGCATACCAATAAAGTTTCCAAGAAGTCCCAGATTTGCCAGGGAAGTCATCTGTTTCATCATACCGGTTTTATTGTCGTTAAACCACCATGCTGAGCCCTGCTGAATCTTTCCAATGGCGTCACTGTTCTGGAAGCAGCTAAAACAGTTCCGATTAACTCATCATCTCCCGGATTTAAGCTGTAGAGAATGGTTTTCGGCAGATTTTAGCTTCGTTGACTGCATTTAAGAAGTCAGCCAGCTCCGCTCCAGGAGTATAATTACTCATGCAATCAAAACCTGTGTCCGGACCAACTTTTGCATACATATCTTTATTATTGTCTCTCTTACATCCGTAATGGAGCTGCATTACCCAGTTCATTTCTTCATATTTTCCTGCTACAAACAGCATAAACGCTGTTTTGAACTTTGCTGCTGCTTCTTTGGACACATCTTTTCCTGACAGACGATCTGCAAAAATAGCTTCCACCTCTTCTTCAGAAGCGGGCGCATACATCACATAGTCCAGACCGTGATCGGAAATACAACAGCCCATGCTGTCAAAATATTCCATTCTCTTTGTAATTGCTTCTTTTAAGTCTGCAAAGGTCTTGATTTCCACGCCAGATACCTGGGAAAGTTTTGCCAGATATTCCACATAATCTGGTTTTTCCAGGTTCATGGCTTTATCCGGTCTCCACGCCGGAAGTACCTGTACATCAAAACTTCATCTTCTTTGATAATTTTATGCCACTTCAAATCATCTACCGGATCGTCTGTAGTACACAGCAAGGTCACATTGGACTGCTTAATCAGATTTCTGGCGCTCATAGATGGCTCCTGCAGCTTTTTGTTACAGAGATTCCACACTTCTTCTGCTGTCTCACTGTTCAGTACACCATAATATCCGAAGTATCTCTGCAGCTCCAGATGGCTCCAGTGAAACAGCGGATTTCCAATGGCCTTTTCCAGTGTTTCAGCCCATTTCTGAAATTTTTCCCGATCCGGTGCATTTCCTGTAATATAGCATTCTTCAACACCATTGGAACGCATCTGACGCCATTTGTAATGGTCTCCCCCCAGCCAGACCTGAGTAATATTTTCAAACTGTCTGTCCTCTGCGATTTCCTGTGGGTTAATGTGGCAATGATAGTCCAGAACAGGAACCTGAGCTGCAAATTCATGGTATAATTCCTGCGCGGTCTGGGTGCTTAATAAAAAATCCTTGTCCATAAATGCTTTCATAATGAACAACCTCCTTATAAAAAATTAAAAATTTGTTGTTTTCCGTTTTACCAGGTGACATGGCACTACTGTTTTATGTTGTATGGTATGATCTTCTAAAACCTTCATCATATTATCCACTGTTTTTTTGCAAATCAATTCGCCCTGACTGTCAATAGAAGACAATTCCGGCTCACAGCAGACAGCCAGTTCAGAGTCATTAAAGCCTATGATATTCATTTCATCCGGCACAAAAATCCCCTTCATCGCAGCATATTTCAACGCCCCTGCTGCCAGCCCGTCATCTGTAGTCACTACAGCATCAAACTTCCTGGAAGTTTCCTGGAACAGTTTGTCCCTTACTTTTAAAATCTTATTCTCCACAAAAACTTCCAGTTCTTCACAAATCAAAAGCCCATGATCTCTTAACGCTTCTTCATATCCTCTTTTTTTCTCCCGGGCGCTGTAAGAATAAGAATTATAAAGAAATAAAATTTGTTTCCTTCCTGAGGCAATCAGCTTTGACACAGTATCATAAGTAATCTGGTAAACATCCGAAAGCACACAGTAAATAGTTGGACATTGGACATAACCATTAATCAAAAATACCGGAACCTGCTGCGCTGCTTCTTTTAAATAGGCTATATCACCAGGCGTTTCATTTCCAACATAATTAGATCCTACTAAAACCAGAGCGTCAATCCTCTTCTGCAAAATTCTCTGCACTGCCCAAACCTTATCCTGAGGTTCATAACCACTGCAATATAGAATACAGTCATACCCATATTCTCCCAGACTTTTCTCCAGATATGCAACTGCACATGCCATATAGGTATCTGACACATCAGGACATACAATGCCTACTGTGTTCATGGAATTTAACCCCAGTCCCCTGGCAAATACATTGGGAGTATAATTCTGTTCTTCCATAATAGCCCGTACCTTTGCTTTTGTCCGTTCACTCACCTTTGGGCTGTCATTGACAACCCTGGATACTGTGGCAATGGAAACACCTGCCAGTTTTGCAATATCATAAATATTCATAGGCATCTTTTCGCTTCCTCTCAAAATGTAAGCACTTACATTTTCATCTTTTATTATACACGCTTTTCAGGACTTTGCCAAATCCTTTTTTTACTTTTTTATACAGCAAAAAAACCCTTGAATCATCAAGGGTTTTTCCAGCAGCTGCCTAGCGGATTTGAACCGCCGACCTCCGCCTTACCAAATAAAAAATTCAGTTTATATCTTATATTTTTGCATATATTCACTTTTTATACTGTTTTGGGCAGTTTTATGCATTGTTATGCACATATTTTTTATAACTTTTCTAGCCTTTTATAACTTTAGTAACCACATAGTAACCAAAAAGATGATACAATATTTTTCCCCGGCATAAAACCGGGGATTTTTTTATTTTACCCTGAGTTTCTGCCCAACGTAAATTTTGTTGGGATTTGTAAGACCGTTCATCTGTGCAATCTTCTGATAGGTAGTGCCATACTTAGCAGCGATACCAGATAAGGTATCTCCAGAGCGCACTGTATAGTATACAACACCGGTACCACTTCCGTTAATCTTGTCCTGCACCGCTTTGTATTTGCTTCCAAGTACCGCTTTCCTTGTTTCTCCGTTTCCATATTTACCCTGCATAACTTCTTTTACTAAGGTGTCTGTTGAGGCACTGGCAATGTGGTTAATAAAGTCCTGTACTTCCTGATATCTGGTACCAAGGGCGTTCTTTCTATCCTGTCCTGCACCATATTTACCCTGCATAACTGCAACCGCAAGGTCTAAAGTTGCGCCAGATGGAGCGTCCGGTTTCGGGGTAGGTGCTGGGGTCGGTTTCTGCTCTGTTGCTCCTGCATACTTATCCCAGGCTGTCGCATCCATATAAGCCTTATTCATGTCCAGATTGCCATTATAGCCTGGCAATCTTCCGGTTCCACTGTACTGATGGATAGCAAGAGACTTAAATGCTCCATAGCCTTTTCCGTCTGTCCATGGTTTGTCCCGATATCCGTTCTGTGGTTTTGCATTTGGATATTGCGCCATCCACAGTTGGTATCCTGCCTGTGCCACAGATGTCCAATCGTACTCTCTTGTAACGGATGCGCTTGTATACAGAAATGCTTTCACACCTGTTTTCTGATATACCCTGTCTAAAAATTCTTTTGCCCAGGCAACACCAAGAGGAAGCTCCTCTTCCCAGTCTAAGACCAGGATTGCCTTGCCGATATAGCTTTGTACAGTCTTTACGAAAAAGTCTGCTTCTGCTGCTGCACTTCCCTTGCATCCTTTTTCTCTTGCATAGTGGTACACCCCAACTTTCTTTCCGGCGCTAATAGCCTGGTTCATGGCTCTGTTATAATCTGGATTTATATATCCGGTTCCTCCGGTGGCTTTTACGATTACAAAATCACAAGGGACTGCATTTAAGTTAATCCCTTTCTGCCAGCTACTAATATCAATTCCGTTCATGCTCATGTTTTTCTTCCTTTCTGCTTTCCAGCTTAACAAAATGGAGGCTTTATTTGCCCTCTGCAACTTCTGGAATACCTGCTACACTTGTAAGTACACTTACCACGCCTGCCACTACCGCACTAGATACCACCATCTGCCAATCTACTGCAGAAATTACTGCCCCTGTGCCAATCACTGCAACGGCTGTCTGTGCCATGGTTTTCACTGCCCGGATTCCTGCCGCTTTTAACCATTTCTTTGTATCCACGGATACTTTTAATACACAATTCTTAAACATACTCATTTCCTCCTTTACATGCCAATCTGAGAAAAGATAAATCCGACTGTGACGCTGATCACTGCCGTTAGGACATATCCAACTACCTTTCTCCACATTTCCCCGTCTCGGCTTTCCAATTCTTCCAGCCTGGTTTCCTGTCTGGACTGGCTCTGTGCCATCTGCTCCACTGACTGGGCAAGGCTCTGCACAGATGCAGTCAGTTCCCCAATCTGCCGGACAGTTTCTTCCAGATCACCCAGCCTGTGGTTCATTCTCTTGTGCTCATCTTCCATTCTCCGGCGAAATTCCTCATGCTCCGCCCTGCTGATAGGTGTGTCCATATGCTATCTCCTTTTATTTTTTTTGCAATAAAATAAGACCCGTTAAGGTCTTGCTCTGATTTCCATATGTATTTTCCTTTCCTGTTTGCTTAACTATATTGTCCTTTAAACGAGTTCATCTTTCAGCCACTGAATCTCCTTAACTGTAAATAGTATAGAATACTCATCATCGTCACGATAAGAATTATATGAATGAGCGTCCATGTCATCTTGTGCGGATATTAATTTCTCAATAATCGTTTCTTTTTCCGTCATATCCTAGTTCCATTTCTAAACCTTTAAACATTATAAAGACAACAAAAAGTTTTCAAATTTATCACAATAAAAAAATTTCGTAACCCTCCTTTGTGGGATGTGTTCCGTCTGAATTTGCAGTATATAACAAGTAATCAGAGAGAGCTGTGTTTAATGCACTATCATTATATAAATCTAAATACGGAATGCTGTATTTTCTCAAAACACTAACTATTTCATCATGACATTCTGTCATTGTGTAAGGTTTGTTATCCCAAGATTTATTTTGAGTATAAGGAGATTCTTTTATTTTGTGTGAAAATACAAATCCAACTTTTTTCCCTTTAAAACGTGATAGTAGGTTTCTGCACAATAATTCAGCTCCACCAAGCACTCTACCGTTAGCATTAACTTCATCAGTATAATTATTGGTAATCTCGCCTAACGGAGTATTGTATAACCAATCATTGTATCCTCCACCAACTATAATATAATCGGCATCCACATCCATATTCATAACATCATCGCATATGTGATGAACATTCACGTTTGAACCGCTCGATAGCGTTCCTCCACTAACAGCATAATTAATACAATTCATATTGTATTTTTCAGCAATAATATTTACATAGCTCTTATCGCCCTTTGAGTCACCATAATACCCCTGCCCTTTTACAATACTGTCGCCATTACACACTATTTTTTTCCCAAACAAATTAGATACAACATAATCTTTTATTGGTTTTTTTTCGATAACTGCCGGAGTTACTACATATTTAGACAGTTCCCACAGATAGTAAGAATTTGTATTGTCTGTAACACCGTTATGATTAACATACATTTTTGTACTTCCAGCAGGAATAATTACTTCGCTTGTTATTCTTACAGTTGTTATTGGGTTCGGAAGAAAATCAATCGTATTATTTTCTATGTCTGTAAACACGATTAGAGGTATGTTTGCATCTGGAACACGGGCATTTATTTTATATTTTTCACCCTCTTTAACATCATAAACATGATGGGAATAATTCATGTTAGTCCAGTTAATGCGTTTTTTGTCCTTGTCGAAACATCCATCAGAATATCCACTAGTAAGGTCAATGTCTACCCATTCTTTTTTTTCTTTTTCAATTTCTTTTTTTACATATGTATCTTTTTCTACCCTACTTAAATCTTCCTTTAGTTTAGCAATACCTTCTTTATTCGCACGAATCTGCTCCTGATCTGCAATAATCTCCTGTGCCGCACCCTGCACAGCTTGTACCTGCTTTTTCCCCTCTGCTGCAACATTCCCGGTCTGAGTAGTTCCTTCTGTCTGTACTGCCTTGATAGCTTCTGTCTTTGCTGTCTCTACCGCCCTTGTAGCCGTACCCTGTGCTGCCTTAACAGATTCTACAGCATCATTTCCGGCAGTTTGCACACGCTCTGTCTGTGCCTGTCCAGCGTTGTTCACATCTGCAAGGGCTTGCTGTGCCTTTAAATCAAAATCCTGTGCCGTCTCATCTACAAGATTCTTATTGTCTAAGACTTCCTGCCCCATCTGTTTCACAATGTTCTTTGCCTGCTCTACGATAGCCTTATCCTGTTCTACCTTCTGTGCTGCCAGTTCTGCATTGTCCTCTGCTACCTCTGCCCCTGCCATGGCCTGTGCAGCATTGTTCTCAGATTCTTTTGCAGCCTGTTCCGACAGAGCCGAGTTGGTTGCGGATGTCTGTGCCTGTTTCGTCAGCTTCTCTACCTTCGTAACCTGTTCATCTATCCCAGACACCGATTCTACGAGTCTTTGAACCTCTTTTCTGTCCGCATCTGTCTTCTTGGAATCTTCTCTTGCCTGATCAGAATAATATTTCGCATTATCCTGTGCTCTTTCCGGCAAGTCCTCTCTTCCATGTACCCAGCCCTCTGCCTGCTTCTCGGATTCTGCGGAACGTGCTGCGGATTCATTTACTGCTTTGATTGCTTCCCGGAATAATTCCGCATCCTCCGGGCGGTCAAAAGCTTCTGGCTTCGACCTTGCTTTTACCTGTATTTTAATTCTTCTTGTTGTCTTTCCGCTGGAGCTGTCTGTTAGGTACACGAATGCATAGATACTGTAATTCATGTCCGTATCATTGTTTTCCAGCATACTATCCGGAATTGTTACATCTGTCACACCATCTTTTGTAGTTCCGATTCTGGTAACAGTAGTACCTCCTGTCTCATCCAGCCCGAAATGGATTTCCACCGCAGTCGGAAGGTTTAATCCCTGGATGCGGAGCACCTGGCCATAATCGTACTGGTCTAGGCCTTCCACATACTTCGTTTTTTCATCTTGTGTAAAATTTGCAATCACCATTCCTGTCACACCTCCAATACATCTTTCGCATTCTTGAACTTCTCCTGTTTCTTGAGCCAATGGTATGCTTTCTGAACAATGTTCCCTTTAAACATTTCTGAATTTTCATCGTAATTGAAAGAAATGTATTCAGATTCGACATACGGAAATGCGTAATCTTCCCCCTGTAACGTTTCCGTATGGTCTATCTTCGCATAGTCCTTTTCTTTTTTCCGACCATCAGTATCTATGTAGGACTCCACAAGAATCGTAATCTGCTGATTAACCTGCACGTTCACAAGCGAAATCCTGTGATAAGTTAAGGTCACACCGTTTTTTGATACAATCGTTTTATTTAATGCCATACTTCCTCCTATACACCGTAGATGCATCGCAATACAAATCTATTATTTTCATATCTCACTCCGCCTGCTGTATAAGCTCCTTGATTTGCATTGTCTCCTATTACTTTCGTGTCGTAAAATGCCAGCATCTTCCTGCCGAAACCAACCGCATCCGCTCCACCAGACAGATTAAAGCAGTACTTAGCCCAAGGATGTTGCTCTACGAATTTTTTTGGTATAAACTGGGTGTTCCACCACCAATCCCCTACCTGTCCACTAACCGTATCGTAAGCGGAAAACACAAGGATAATTCCGTGCGGCTGGCTCAGGATAGATTCTGTAAGTACCGCCTGTTCTGAAGCATTCATGATCAGTTCTCCACTCCACAGGACGTTCATGTTTGCGTATTTAGTCAGATCATTCTTTTCGTTAATTGTAATATTTGTAGCATGTAGGTTCATTCCGCTTGGACGAACTCGAAGAAAAGTGATGCCGCTTACAAGCTGGGAAAACAATGTAGACCATAGCTCTACGCCATATTCATCCCGGAGTTCCTGAATCGGTCCGACACCGCCAATAGTTCGACTTTCGTATCTATCGAAGAATGTCATAAGGTTTTCTTTGATTTCAAGGACTTTTACACCATTTAAAAAGTTATTGATATCCGCTGAATTTACTTTTCCAAGGTTTGCAGTTATTGCACTTAGAGTCTGTACATCCAATTTTTCTGAATTAATGGATTTTGCTTTTAGATATTCACCGTTAAGATACAGCATCCCGTCACGCATGAATATCCCTTGTAACGCTCCGTCGTTTGTAAGTTTATTAAAAACTTGCTCCTGCGTCAGATGTTGATTCGGATTTTTTGATGCATCTAACGCTTCATTTGCTTTTGTATCGTCTGTATAGCCTTGCTTCTTTTCCCAGTCACTTGCCAAGAAAGAACCGGCAACTTTCGCAGTCCTGCAAGTAAGAATATCTTTCCCATCAAACCACAGGTCGCCTACGAAGTACGGAGGGAACGGCTTCGCTACGAAAACCTGTGCTTTCTTCTTTGCCAGGTTCACGGCTTCTTCCGCATCCTTGTTTAAAAGGACTTCCCAGCCAGTTCCTGTCCACCTTCTTGTTTCTTTCGTATCCGTATTGTACCAGATGTCTCCTGTATGCTTTGTCCGGTCATTTTCTGTTCTCCAGTCATTCGAAGGGTCATAGCTTTGACTGTACGTCTGCACTTTTCCATCAATCTGGTTCTGCAAATCATTTTTAATCCCATCAACAAAGCTATCGTCCGTGTATTTGTTCAGTTTTCTCCAGTCTGCTTTATTAAAATAAGAACCCTCTACCCGCTCTGTCATGCAGGTTAAAACATCCGTTCCGTCCATCCACAAATCCCCAACATCGTAAGGAGGGACTGGTTGCGTAACAAACGTCCTTCTTTTTCCATCTGCAAGGTCTTTTGCATCCTGAGCTTCCTGCATGGCTTTTGTAATGTCCGTGTCTTTTAAAAGAACCCATTCCCATACAGTTCCATTTTTCATCCAGCGGTAGGCGTAGCCTCTGCTTTTCCAGAAAAATCTATCCCCTTCATGTTTTTTCTTTTCCTCTTCCGTTGTCCATGCACTTGCCGGTTCGTTAAAGGCTGTCGGAACATAATCGTAATACCAATCTTCTACCTGTCCGTCTACTTGCTTCTGCAGAGTGTCTAAGTCATTCGATACGGTATTCGCATAATCAGAAAGGGCTTTTTCCGCTGCTGTGATCGCATTTTGCTGTGCCTGGTCTATTTCATCCTGCCAGTCCTTCTGCTCCACTTCAATTCCTGTGAGCTGAAAATCCCCGGTATCAAGATTCCAGTAGTTCTTACCAGTCTTGTCTGTCAAGATACCGGTAATCATTGTGTCTGCATTGAGGCCGTTTGCGGTTCCTGCTGTATTCCAGTCCCAATCTCTTCCATCAGCCGTCCGCTTATTCGATAACTGGAAACCCTGTGTTCCCAAGCACATAGCCCCGTAGGTAGGAGATTCCGGGTCTAAGTCCTCAAATAAGATTGCTCTAACATCCTGTTTCTTAGCAATGTCTTTCTGATATTTTAACTGGGTTTTCATAGCGTCCAGGATCCCGATTACCTTATCTGCCATTAGCCCACCATCCGGTGTGATAACAGATTCAATCTTATCCACAGTCCCGGCAACTTTATCCAGATAGTTCTGCTTAAAGTCCCCTAGTACTACAGATGTTACACGCTCTGTCAGACAGTCGTATTCCAACTCTATCACCCTGGCATCTGTTTCAATTCCCAGTTTATTGTGCAAGCAATGTATCGTATCTCCCAGAGAGACTGTTTCAAGGATCTCATAGTCCTTGTACTGGTCTGTGTTTTGTAAAAGGACCATATCGGCTTCTATGGTCACCTTTGGCTTGTCCAGGCCGGATTCAAACTGTTTCTTGCATACTTCGGTAAGTGCTCTGTCCAGATCGGCTTGCGTATCGCAGATAATGATTCCTTTTTCCTCATCATCTTCCTGGGCATCCTCACGCATTTTGATATTATCAATTTCATGGTGGCCGCTTTGACCGTAGGATAGTTTGAGAGGATAGGGCTATCTACATATCCGTTTCCTGACAACTTATAGCCGTTGTAGGACTTCGGATAGATTCTTGTTACCACCTCAGACATATCTACCGTTTCCGTGATTCCGTTGGCCGGAATGTTCTTTCCATACCGCAGCTCTACACCATAATCACCACCGACACGCTCATTTACGATAATTTTGAAGTTATCGTATAGTATTTCACCGCCCCAGCGGTTCAGGAAACTATTTGCATTGTCGCCATTGATGGCTTCCATCAGGTTCATGTATTCGTAGTATGCTGTTGTGCTCTTTGCAATATCTGACTGTGCAGAGTATTTCTTGTTCGGTGCAAGCATAATGTTTAATGCTTCCTGACCGTTTTTACCGGTTGGCCGGATGTCTGTAAGAAAGCAATCGTTCTTGGAATCAAAGAAAATGGGGTAGCTTCTACACTTATACCACCCTCAGATTTTTCTTTTTTGTAAATCCGAAAAAGTTGCTCTCCATTAAAAGAAGGAGCCTTTATCACAGCCCCTTCCTCTAAATATTTCCATCTTCCCTTCTGGTCAATTGGATGCTGCATCGTTAAGTTCCAGGAACCATTTAGTTCCACGGAAACAAATGCATCCTCCGGCAGCAATGGCATATCTCCGTTGCTGGAAAAATTCTTATTATTTTCAGAATAAATCTGAATCATTACAAGCACCTCCAGTTCGGGATAATCTTTAGGTCGAATCCAGGAGAAATCGAAATGGTGTTTTCCCCGGATTTCAAATACAGGTCTTCGTATTTTCCGGTAACCGCTGTATTATTCAGCGTTCCGTCTTTTCGATATGCCAGTATCAGTTCCGTGTCAATCGTGATATTCTGGCCAACATTTGCAGTCATACTTTTCCCGTTTACGGTAAGGGTACACATACCTTCGCCTGTGATTTTGTAAATTGGGTGGCAAGGAAGATTCTGATTCACTTTTACACCTGCAGTATCTGTTTCTCTTGTCCCGGAAACGAGATATCGCAATGCACTTTCCAAATAGGCCTTTGCAGAAAATTCACCAACTCTTGCTGTCTTTCTCTCTATTTCAGATAATTCTATCTTCCTTACCCTGTAAAAATGCTCTAAATCATCAGAAAACGAGATTTCTTTTCTATTAGACATCAGCCACTCTTTTGCCTGGGTTGCTCTCGCATTCCATTCTCTTTCATTTTTTGAGATAAAATTAAATTTTAACTCTATTTCTTCCGGCTCATAATCTTCATAAGTTTCTGTTAATACTCCATCTCTCCCAGGAATATCATATTCTTTATACCTTTTTTTTGCTGTAGGAATACTTATCCGTTCTTTTAAGAAGATGCCTATTTTAGACCCAAGCATCCCGTTATACTTAACATCTTGTAGCATCTTCTCACCTTCCTTTCGCTAGTGCTACTTTTGCTACTTTTGCGTCCATTTTCTTAAGCACCATTTCCGTTAGAACCTGTGCAAGTTTTCTATCTCCAATATAGATATTGTTCTCTGCTACAAGGCTCAATTTCGAAATCGCTTCCTTTAATGCCTGCACAAGCAGTCCATTATTTCTAATGTTTTCTTCCCGGATATAATCCTTTAAAAGATGAATCGGCAGTACCGCTTCTTTTCCGGCTTCTCCTCCTCCTAAAAGTCTTCCACCGCTCTGTCCAAAAATAGTAGGCTGGTTAAGGATACCACCTTTAGCATACCAACTAATCCCAAATTTCGGAACGCTCGGCGGGTTAATAGAAAACTTTCCGCTTATAGAAATATGCGGTAGTTTCAGCTTTGGCAAAGACCAGCTAAAATTCATTACACCTTTTATCTTTTCGATGGCAGAACTTACAATTTCTTTTGCTCCGTTCCAAATATCAGAAAATTTCTGCTTGATAGCATCCAACTTAGATGCTACTGCATCTTTTGCATTTTGTAATCCATTAGAAATCGAAGATTTAATTCCATCCACTAAATTCGAAACAGTGGTTTTGATATTGTTCCAGATATCTGAGAATTTCTGTTTAATTCCTTCTAAAATGCTTGATACCTTTTCTTTAATCGCTGTTACTGTGTTTGAAATCGTTTCCTTAACAGCATTCCATTTTTCTGTAGCGGTATTTCTGATTTGTTCAAAAATCGTAACAATATCCTGCCACAGATTTTGAAAAAACTGAACCACTGCTGAAACAACAGTCGATACAATTTGTTTTATATTTTCCCACAGACCTATCCAGAAATTACGGAATGATTCACAGTTATTCCAAAGATAAATAAATGCACCAACTAATAATCCAATTACAGTTATAATCATGCCCAGTGGGTGTGCTGCCATGATTCCCCACAAAGCTTTTGCCCCTGCTCCTATAGTAGTCAAAATTCCTGGTATATTTTTCGCAATCCCTATAGCCCCGCTCACAAAATTCATAACACCAGATATTCCAGTGCACAAACTTCCCAGTACCATCAGTAACGGTCCGACTGCTGCTGCAACAAGTCCAATCTTCACAATCGTTTCTTGCTGGCTATCACTCAACCCAGAAAATGCTTGTACCACATCCCGAATCTTTCCAACGATATCACTAATTACAGGCAATAAGATGTCTCCTATTTCTATACCTGCGTTTTTAATATCATTCATGGCTTTTTGCATTTCAGTTCCTGTTGTTTCGCTTACTTTTTTATAAGCATCTTCCAGAGCTGTAGTATTATTTTTCATGGTCTCCATGGATTCCCCGTACTTCTGCATTCCTTGTTCAGAGGTAAGCATTAATACCGAGTTCAACCCTTCTACAGATCCAAACATTGTGGCGAAACCACCGATTGTAGAATCATTCGCCTGAGCAAGCAGCTCCAATTCTTTCGATGAGCCTTTCACTTCGTTTTTTAGCTTCTTGTACTCATCTGTATTTTTCTTTCCGGCAGCTTCCATCTCTTGCCATTTTTTGCGTCCCCTGTTCTACTGAAGTAAGTAATCTATCGTACTCTGCGACGCCTGTTTTAATCCTTCTCTAACATCTTTTAGAAATCCTATCCAGCCTTTACTCTGTACTGCGGATACAGAAAAATCAATACCAAGAGCTTCAGCTGCTTCTGCTGCTTCTTTAGAAGGTTTAATAATATTACTCATGGAGGCCTTCAGTGCGGTAATGGCTTCACTTGTCCCAAGACCCTGTGCTGTGGTAACTGCCAGAGAGGATAACAATTCTTCCGTGGATACTCCAAGAGCAGATGCAACAGGTGCAACTTGTCCGATAGATGCTGCTAATTCTCCGAATGTTGTCTTACCTAGATTCTGAGTAATGAGCATCTGGTTTGCAATTTCATCCACATGGCTTGCTTCCATTCCGTAAGCATTCAACACACTTGTGAGTCCATCCACTGCGGTAGCATTATCTGTAAACCCACCGACTGCTGCCTTTGTAGCCGTTTCCATGAATGCAATTGCATCCCCGGTATCTACAGATGCAGAAATTGCCTGATACAATCCCTCACTTAAATCGGTAACGGATTGTCCTGTATCCTCAGACAGTTTCTTTATTCCCTCTTTTAAATCGTCAATCGGTACTTTTGTTTCATCTGCGATTGTGGAAACCTTCGCCATAGATGATTCGAAATCCATAGCCAAATTAGCAGACGCCACACCAATACCGGCAATCGGCGTTGTAATTCCGGCTGTCATGCCTTTTCCAACGTCTGTTATTTTCTTGCCTGTTTCTCCAACTTTTTTTGAATATTCTTCTAGGCGTTGTGTTCCGAATTTTAGTTCGTCATTTACCTCGATAAGCTCTTTTTTGTAATTATTAAGAGCTGTTTTAGTTTGATTTAATTCTGCTCTTTTTTCGCTAATTGCACGTTCATTTCTGTTTTCTGCACTTTCTAATATGTCTATCTGTTCTTCAAGGTTTTTCACTTGGGAACTATAATTATCTATTTGCTTTGTTAAATACGATTGCTCGTCTTTATATTTTTTTAACAGATTTAGTATATTATCATCTATATTTTGATTTTAACTCTTCAAATGCACTTTCATTTTCCTTAGATTTAGCCGTCAAATCCTTCATGGTGTCTGCTAAATTGCCTAGCTGCTCCTCAGCTGCTGCAGTCCCTGATTCAAGCTCATGTGTGACTGTACCTAGGTCTTTCTCGTATTTCCCTAGCTGGATTTGTGTCTGTGTTAATTGATTGTGCTTTTTGCGAATAGCCTGCTCGTTTCTATTTTCTGCTTTTTCTAGTGCATTGAGTTCTTCTTTCAATACACTTACTTTGCTCTTATAAGCATCTGTCTGACTTATTAAAAACTTCTGTCTGTCTGTTAATTTCTGTATAGATGTTGTATTTTCATCCCAAGCATTTTTGGCTAGGTTAAAAGCATTTTTGTTTTCCATTACTACTGTATTTATTTCTTGTAATGTTTTTTTGAAATTGACCGAACCATCTGCTTTAAACACCAGCCCAACTCGTTTCAATTCATCTGCCAAAGGCTATTCACCTCCTGTTCTTTTCGTTCTCGGAATATGCGATAACATTCGTCGAAAAAAATGGGGACGTGTGAAAAAATTCTTCTTCACTCATCCCATTTCTCTAGCACAGACCATATAAAGAGGCCAATCAATCTCTAACGACTCATCGACTTCCTCATATTCGCTTTCGCTATCTCTTTTTTTTTGTGTTTTTCAAGCTCCGCTTCAAAAATCTTTACAATATTTTCAATCTCTTCTGTATCCGGTGGCACCAACGCCATAGCCTCGTCCTCGGTCACTTTTTTTCCCATTAGAGCGAAGGATTGCATAGATAATTTTAGAAGCCATTTTCATAGATTCCATACTTGTCGGAGCTTTTCCTTTCTTTTCTTTTTTCTCCAAGTATTCTGCTAATTTTGAACCTCCACTCTGTTCCAGATAATAGAGAGTTCCAAAATTGAATCTTGCTTCGATTCTGGTTCCATCCAGAAGGTTGATAAAGTTTTCCATTTAGATCACCTTTCCCGGCGTAGCTTACGCCTTCATCATTGAGGAATTCATCGTAGTTAAATCAGCATCTTTCAGAAGTGGTTTTGTAAAAAACTTATCTTCTGTTAAACCAGCAGGTGATTTCTTAGATGATGTATCTACACAGAAACACTTTCCACCATCCGGCTCAAACGCATAAGCATTAATGGTAATAGTGTCATTCTGTTCAGAAGATTTATCTTCTTTTGTCTGTGCCTCATCTGTATTCTCTGCCAGTTTGCATTTCGGATACCATTCGTACCGTACCTTTCCGCCTTTTAGCTTAACAACTTTTCCATATGCAAAGAACGGTCTCGCCCCGTTTCCGCCTTTAATAATAGAACCGTTAGTTCCAACTTTATCTCCACGCATCTTAGCAAGTGTATCCGGGTCAAACGCAACAACCTCTACCTCGATATTGGTTGCACCAGAGCTGTTATCTACGTCATACACTTCTCCAGAAGCATAGACGTCTGCACTCTCGGAATTTTCTGTTACTTTAACAGATTTCACTTGTTGCTGTTTTTTCTACTTCCGCATCGAAGGTTTCTGTCCATTCTCCACTCTCACCCATTGTATTAAAGCAGATATACTGTGCACCAACAGATTCCTTTCTAGCGGTCTTTTCGTTGTAATTGCCATTCTAATTCCTCCCTAATCAAATAATGCTTTTTGCATTTTTCTATAGTATTTTTCCTTATTTTTATTAAATGTAGGTTTCATATGTGGCTGCGCTCCCATTTTTCTTGTCCCATTTTCCACAAATGACCGTAGTATTTGCCCCATCCTACTTCTATTTCTTCACCCCTTCGCTTTGTCGCCACAGAATCTAGCATATGGGTTCGGCCTCCACCTGGACGCCTAGGTTTCGGAAGTGCCCGTACATCCCTGGCTAATTCTTCTGCTCCAATCTCTAAGACCTGCATTACATTTTCTTTTTCGGTCTTCCCGATGTATTTTTCTAACAATTTTGAAAAATCATCAAATCCTGTAAAATCCTCAGCCATGTTATATGTCCTCTGTTACTTCAACCGCAAAGTAAGTGTGCCATGCTTTAGAAAATAAAGGGTCGTTTTCCAAGTATTCATGGCTAAAAGCTGGTCTTATTCCATATTCTCTCAGGGTCCTGCGAAGTTCTTTATACTTTTCGTGTTGCGGTTCATATGCAAAGAAAGAAATTTGATATGTAACAAGATTGTCGTATCCTTCATCAGATGCATTCGTGTCCTGTTCTAAATAAGCCCAATAATGAATCAATGGATATTTCCCTGCATATTTTTCTGGGACTTTTCCCTCAAATACCGGTATGTTTAATCCATGCAGAATTTTGCTTAATTCTTCTTTTTTCATTTAAACACCAACCTTCTGTCTGGGCGTATCAGCGTCAATTCTGTCTCCGGAAACCCGTTTTTATCCCGGACATGCGTTGCATTATAGACTAAATGCTGTTTTCCATTAATTACGCATACGCATCTACTATCAATTCCTTTATATTGCGGAATCCTGATTTTCATGGTAATTTCTTTCTGGCTCTGTTCAAATTCATACCTCAAACGGTCATACACAGATATTTCTCTAAACCAGATAACTCCTATATTCCGCTTTACAACAATTTCTTTCGGAAAGTCTTGCGACGTATCTTCCACGATGTCGCATAATTGAAAGCATCCATCTGTATATTCTGGTAAGTTAATCATCTTTTTTCGCTCCCATCTGCCAGGACAAGATAAGGGAAGCGTAATTTTCTTCCCATTCATTTACTTTGTGGTGATATGCATAATACGCATAATTTTTTAAAAGCATCAGGTATGTCTTGTCTTGCTTGTTAGCTATTGGATTTAGGAAAAGCAATCTTGCTTCTCCTTCTTCCAAATATCTCATTATTCCCTCATCAGGAAAATACGGGGGAATTTGAAATTCCTCCCGTACCTGTGCTGCTAATTCTAACATTTTAATTCCTCCAGTCTTTGGAATTAAATCATGCTCCTACTCCGCCACCAGTCACCTGTGTCACTGGGAGTTTGTATTCTTCCAATTTTGAAGGGTCAAATACAACAGCGCAGTTGTCATCATCCGCACGACCATTTCCGAAACACTTCGCCACAAGGAGATCTGCATCTTCCATTGCTTTTGTCTGGTCGTACTCTGTGATTTTGATGCCAGAAAGTCCCATTGTATAAACACCTTTAATCGTGAAAATTGCTGTACCTTTTGGGCATTCTGGAACAACATATTTATTGATGGTCATAAATGAGGCATTCCTATAACCACCTGTCAATGCTTCTCCGTACATAGCTGGGTCAATGCAATCAGCTTCATCTTCCGGGTTGCAGATTAATTCAAGTTCGGAAACTACACGTTTTCCATTGTTAGAAAGTGTTTTTCTAACTCCAGCCAAGCCTTTTGGAGAAAATTTAGTGATATTTGTTAATTTGCTCTTAGGCTGTGCTGTTCCAGACGTTGTAAATGTTTCAATTTTATTGAGAATACCAACAGGGGCGTCTTTACCATTTCCATTTAAGTAACCTTTTACCAAACCTTTGTAAGCAACTTCGTTCAAAACTGCCATGAAGTATTTGTCTACAAACGGAAGTGCAAGTTCTCTGATTGCTTTTGGAATGACTAAGTAAGCTGTCATTCTGTGCTGCTCAATAAACAGGCCTTTGATTTCGGCTGTAATTTCACCCTGTACATTTCCTACAATATCTCCCCATACAGCATCACCAGAATGTGTTCCTGTAATCCAGTGTTTTACATCTGCCGGTGCGAAGTTTACGAGAGATAATACTGTGCTATTTTTCTGGATATCTTCTAATGTTCTATCAATTAAAGATGTTGGAAGAACATCAATCTGTTTTGTAGTAACTGCCTGCTTAATGTCCTTGAACTGTTCATAGAATTTTGTTTCTTCTTTGGACAAAACTCTTAAGTTGAGAGATTTTCTATAATCTTCATCAACTGCTGCTCTTGCATTCTGCTCTGTTAATTCTTCAATAAGTTTCTGATTTTTTAAACTCATCATTCTGTCCATAGCTTCATAGATAGCTACAGCTTTATCTTCTGTATTTTCCAAAATCTGCACAATTTCGCCCTGCATATCTGCGTCTAAATCAAATTTCATACTTATTTACCTCCATTAAAAAAAGAATCCCATGCGGATTCCTGATCTGGTTCTTTGTTTTCTTCTTTTTTCTGTTCCATTTTCTGAACAATTTTGTCTGCCAGTACGTCCATGTCAATCGCTGGCTCTTTCTGTACAGCAGGTTTGGTGGTCAGCTTATTCTTAATAATTTCAAATGCGGACTGATTTACACCGTTTCCGTCATCCCCAACTGCTACCACTGTGGCAAATCCCATATCCAGTCCTTCCTGTGCAGTAATCCATGTTTCGTCATTCAGCAACTGCTTAACTTCATCCTCGGAAATATTAACCTTGCTCATGTAAGCGTTAATACTTGCCTGTGCAATCTTGTCGAGGTCTTCCGCCTGTTTTCGAAAATCTTCTGCATTTCCACGAGCATATGTCCAGGGATTGTGAATCATCAGTAAAGATGCCTCATTCATAATTCTTGTGTCACCAGCCATGAAAATAACAGATGCGGCAGAACAAGCGAATCCGTCACATATTGTTACAATCTGTGCTTTATGATTTTTAAGTGTGTTATAAATCGCAAGTCCCTCAGAAACATCTCCGCCATAAGAATTAATATGAACATTAATCGTACCTGCCTCAATTTCTCGAAGTTCTTTAACAATTCCGTAAGCATCACGGTCTTTTTCGTCCCATGGCCATGTAGTAATATCTCCAAAAATATACAGGTCGGCTATGTCTTTTTCCGTTTCCAGAGAATAATATTTCTGCATCCCTTTTTCCTCCTTTCCTCAAGATTTACTATTTGACGCATAGCTGCGAGTTAAGCGTTTTCTCCGCCTAAATCATTCGTGTAATTTTTTGTAACTACTCTCTCCTGGCTAAATTCTGTATTGAGAGGCTCCCATCCGATTGCTTGTCTTATTTCATCCAGGTTAAACCCGATCGCTCTCAGTTTATCCAGATTATTTGCAGATTCTACTAAATCCCTGTGTTTAAATCTGCTCAAATCAATCCACACATATTCTCCGTCAAGATAGTCTTTTTTTCCTACCAGTATTGCATTCATAGCATCATTCAAAACTTCTACTACCCAACTTACTGCATAGGTAATGAATTCATTTGTGCTATCCGCCTTTTCTGTAATTTCCCCAAGAAATACACTTTTAGGAATATCAAAAGCAAAAGCACACTCTTCGAAAATTTCTTTTGACATTTTCGTAATATCGTCAGACGTCACTTTTGTGTCAATAGAAAGATGGCTAAGCTCCATTCCGTTGTTCATTTGTAAGATTTCTATATTTTCAGATTCCAACATTCTTTTTAAGCTTGCCTTAAAATCATCTATTGTTAAATCTTGTGTTGTTCCATCTTGCTTTACGGTTCTGATCACCGGCATGGTACCAACAATCTTAAACAGAAATTTTGGCGTCTTACTGATTTTAATGGAGGATTCCATAGCACTTATTACTTCATCATGCATTCTCATTACTGTTTCCATATATGCGCGTATTCTTGCATTTTTTGCTTTTAATGGATAACCTCATCAGAATTAAAGGTACGGCTCAGTATCAAATTCTGTCCGTTTGCTGTAATTGTAATGTTGCTATAAACCTGATTTAGCATCACGGAATTATCCTCCTGGAAAGAATCCGCTACATAAAAACAGTTTCCTACCACACAAATTAAACATTCAGATTCTTTTAGCAGTTTTTGTATTACCTCTATCCAGAAGTCCGTAGCAGTTTCATTTGCATTTGGCCGGACATTTAAACGCCAGTAAAGTTCATTTTTTAAGCGTTCACTCTTTCCCTGCACAACAATCTCACTTTTTGCAATTGCATGTGCAATCATACCAACCGCTTTTTCTATTGCCATATTTGTGATTTTCATTTTTTTAATTTCTATGGAAATCATATCTGATATGGATTTTAACTCTCCTTTTTTGTTTTGGAACAAAAATCAAACATACATTATCACCTCCTCCAATAAATCCTTAGAATACATAGCTACCAAAAATGCCATAAATCCATCATTCTTTCTCAATTTCGGCTCAATTTTTTGATATTGTTTGTTTCCAAACTTATCTGTCACAACCTGGGTGTTGTTTGTGTACCACCTCATAATTGCAGAAGCCCCGTAATTTATTTTTTCTTCTGCGAATAGTTTCTCTATCTCCGGTGCTATAATTCCACACACGCTTGCTATTTTACGAATCAGCCTCAATTTTCCAAATGGGTTTTGTCGTGTTTCCTCTTCTATTCCGTACCGTTCAAATAGTTGCCTAAACAAGCTATATCTGTATGTATCCATAGTGATTTTCTGCACATTATATTCTTGCATCTTATCCATACACCAACTTACGATTGCATCCGGCGGAATCACTGCTCCATCTATGATTTCATAATCCTGAAATTCACTCTGCCCATAATTTTGTTCTAACGGGAATTTAATAGATTTCAAAAAAGGAGACCTCGCACATATCCACGTGTGTTGTCTCCAAATGTATTCCTCATTTGCTTTCACTAAAATTCCTGCACTTGCAAAATCTCGAACATCTGCATAGTCAATTCCTATAATCGCAGATTTTCCTAATATCTCAGGCGTTAACCTTGGTTTTTTTCTTTTGATATCACCATAAGAACATCGAAGAATATTGTCCCAACTGGTCACTGTCTGCTCTTCGTTTCTGGCCGGAAGGTTCATACGCTTTGTCATAAACTCAGGACGTTTACTTCCAAGTTGCTGCATCTCTAAATAATCTTGCAGGATTTGATGTGCCAAAATTGGCATATATTCCATAGATGGGTTTGCTTTATGCCATGACTCTTGATTGTCCACTTCATTCTCATTATCTAATTTGCAGATAAAAGGGAAATATCCAAGTGGATTCTCTCCAGTTTCCAATATCTTCCGCATCATATCCAACTGTTCATCAAGCGGTCCTTCCCGGACATAACCGTTTGTTGTGATTGTGAAAACTCTCGGATGCCTTACTTTTCCCAATGCGGATTCAAACACATTAATCTGCTCATAATTTTCATAAGCATGAATTTCATTAAAAATTAAGCACCCTGGACGTTTTCCGTCTTTTGTAGAAGCATTAGAGGTATTATATTTTAATTCCGATTTAGTAGCTGTATTGGTAATCAATTCCCTTGTAACACGAAATTTTCCTTTCATTTCTGGAATATCCATTGCATCAAACGCCACTTTAAATGTGTCTTTTACCTGCTGCTCAGAATTTGCTATAATCTCTACATGATAGTTTTTAACTCCATATAATGGCGTTTGAAAAAAATTCGCAAGTGGTACGATAAAACCATCTTTTCCATTTCCTCTTCCCATCATGATAAAAAATTTAGAGAATATTGGTATGTCATCTTTGTACATAAATGCAAATGCATAAATAAATTTTTGGTATGGGAATAATTTATAATAGCGTTTTTCGCAATATTTTAAGCAGTTTTTATAGGTTTTTTCATCAAAAAAACATCGTTTCTGCTCATAGTCGGCAAAACAATGTTTTCGATCAAGAGCCTTCTTTCCTTGTTTATCCAGCCAGGGTGTTCTTCTGCATATCTAAGATAGTCCGCTACTTCTTTGCAAATAATCATTACAGATAATCGTCCTCTGCAGAGGACTCACTCAAAGGCTCCTTTAAATTTAAGTCATTCAAAATCTTAAGCATGGCAGTAGTGATTTTCGGCAGGTTTGTCACGGATTCATTCGGTTTTTCCACCTCAATTCCATTCCCGTTTGTCGTTTTATACCGAAGCCCTTTTTTGTTTATGTCAGTAATTAACTTGTTTTTTAATCCCCAATACTTAACATAATCATTCACTAAATCACCATAGAATTCCGATGTTTTATTTTGCAGCCGTAATTGTTCTAACAAGGATTCTCTAACTTGTTTCTGTGTCACTTTGCCACCCCCCTTAACCTTAAATATGCTTACCCTTTTCACGTGCGCGAGGCAATTTCTCCAGAGTTGCCCCCACATGCCCGTTCTCCATGCCGCTCTATATCACCGAGAATTAGACCGGGGGCTATCACCAGCGTTCCTCTGTCACAAGTTTCTTTTTTCTGACAAACCTTCTGGGATTTCTACCATGCCTAATATTATGGCACTGAATACACAAACTTATTAAGTTATCATCATCCAGTGCCAAGTTTGGATACTCTCTTAACTCTTTAATATGATGCACCTCTTCTGCTCTACGAATCTTCTTGTTGTCCCCTGATAATTCTATCCCACTCAAGCACGCCTCTCTAAGCCTTCGCTTGCAATCTTGGCACTCATGGAAATCTCTGTCCAATATTTCTATTCTCTTATGTTTCCATGCTGCTGAGTTGTAGAAATGTTTTACTTCTTTTTCTGTTATTCAAATCACTTCCTTCTTTTTTTGAATACGGAGAGTAGGAGTCGAACCCACAATCGCTGGATATAAGCCAGGTGCAACGTACCGCATCACCTTCTCCGCATAAAGAAAGACACCCGACTGCTGCCAGGTGTCTTCTTCTATTATGTTTCTCTTTTTTCTATTCTTTGAATTCCATCATAAAAAATTACAACTTCTTCACTGTTTTTTCCTGCAAAATCTTCAATGCATTTTTCTTTTTTTCCTTTTTTCATACAAATATTTTCTATATCCAGACAGGCTAATATACTGTCTTTTCCCCTCTTCCATTTCTTTATAGTGTAAATATCCCTCATATACTATTGCATCATCTTTCAAGTATATTACTAGCCATACTCCTTCATTTAATCCCTGTAATGCTTCTATCTCGTTATTATAAAATGTCGTTTCTATTCCAAGACATTCAAAGGCATCTGATAAATTCTCTGAATGAATCAATAAATGTGCAAAATATGCTAAAAGTAACGACGCAATAAGCAACCAGAAATTCTCCTGTAGTTGAGACGAAAAAGAAATTTTCTCTAATGAGCTAACCATTATATAGCTAAGAATAATTGCTTTTAAAATTGTTCCTTTTGTATCTTTAAGGGTTTTTCCTCTAAGGAAATAATAGCTGTAAATGACTATGTATCCTGGATAGATATATTTTATATATTGTGGTAAATAATTTATGATTTCGATTATTTGTCCCATTATTCTCCTTTATTTCCTTGGCGGAGGGCTTCCAACAGGTTTACTTCCTGTGGTTCTATTATTATGTTCTCCTCTTTCTGCTATCTCTGGACGTGGTGCCGGTTTTCCTGTGCTTCCTTTTTCTTTCTTTGTGTTCATATTTAGTTTCCTCCCAAAATATTTTTCATTTTTATAATACAACAAAACACCCCATATTTCTACGAGGGTTGTTGAAGAAATATTGGATGGTCTCCATTTAGGAG
>ENA-OQAA01000010-OQAA01000010.1-human-gut-metagenome-genome-assembly--contig:-NODE-10-length-111119-cov-7.048904_pt1 | contig 111119 bp, 99 predicted proteins | sample MGYA00242489_ERZ504515 | MGnify/ENA primary metagenome ERZ504515 (study PRJEB26092, sample SAMD00036237) | human gut metagenome | host: Homo sapiens | study: EMG produced TPA metagenomics assembly of... | reverse complement strand
AATCCATATACGGCAAAGCGGGCGGTACTATTTTAAAATCAGCCTGTATATGGAAGAAGTTACAAAGCTCCTCCAATGCCATCCGTGTAGCATTCGACTTTCCGTCAGCTGAATACCTGCTATATGAGGGGTTCCCAAAAAAACTTTCTGCAACAAATCCGGGTGAATATCCGGTTCATTTTCCCACGTATCAATAACCGCATCACGTATCCGGCCTGTCTTCAGCGCATCAAGCAAAGCCAATGTCTCTATTACTTCTCCACGAGAAGTATTCACAATAAAAGGTTTCCGTTGCAAACCGACAAAGAAATCCGCATCCGCCAGATGGAACGTTTTATATTTCCCATTCCTGTTCAGCGGAGTATGAAAGGTTATTATATCACATTCCCGTGCCAGCACAGACAAATCCACAAATCCTGTTTCCCCCCGGTCCGCACGTGAGGATCATTCAGCAAGACCCGCATCCCCAATGCCTCCGCCATACGTTGGATACGGCTTCCCACATGTCCTACCCCAACAATACCCAGACAGCTTTCTTCCAATCTCACCCCCTTCCGGCGTTTCAACAATAATAATACCGAATGCAGGTACTGCTCCACACTGCCGGCATTACAACCGGGACAATTTTTCCATACAATTCCCGCCTCATCACAATAGTCCACATCAATATGATCAAAGCCGATGGTTGCAGTAGCAATGAATTTCACCTTGCTTCCTTCCAGCAGTTCGCGGTTACAACGGGTACGGGTACGGATCACCAATGCGTCAGCATCCCGTACATCCCCGGCGGTAAAACCACTGCCGGGCAAATACACCACTTCATCGGCTATCTGTTCGACAGCTTCATGTATATAAGGTATTTTATTATCTACAATTATTTTCATCTTTCAAAAACTTGCTTGGGAACAAAGGTAGACACTTTTACCGAATAATAATTGGCTGATTAGAAAACTTTGCATAGATTTGTACATTCAATAAAACAGCTGTTATGTCCAAGATTCTTGTAATCTGCTTTTCATCCATCAATAATGTGGCAATGGCAATCCCGGTCATTCACTCATTGGCTACGCAATATGCCCAGCATCAAATCATGGTGCTGAGCATAGACACATTCTCCCCCTTATTCGAGAATGTGCCGGACAATGTTATTTTCCGTGGAGCAGATTTCAGAGGAGAACATGCCGGATTAATGGGTCTGGGATGGCTGTACAATGATTTAAAAGAAGAAAAATTTGATGCCGTAGCCGCTTTCCAGCCCACATTCCGCAGCCGTTTTCTTTGCTGGCGTTTTCGTCTGGCAGGCATAAAAGCAGCCACATCAAGCAGAACAGGCGGGAACTGCAAAAACTGATACGGCGGAAACATAAAATATATACAGAGCAAGACTCCTTTTTTCAGCGCTGTGCCCATACGCTCAGTCAGATAGGTTACCCCATCCGGTTAAGTTTCCTCTCCCTTTTCGGAAAGAATAAAGGCAATATTTCCAGCCTGGCGCCGTTAACCGGTGAGAAGAACCAAGAAACATGGATTGGAATCGCTCCCTTTGCAACACATGTAGGCAAAATCTATCCGTTGTCAAAGCAAGAGCAGATCCTCAAACATTTATCTGCACGCGACCATACAAAAATCTTCTTATTCGGAGGCGGAAAAAAAGAAATCAAAGTATTGGAAGAATGGGCCAACATTTCCCCAATGTCATCTCAACAGCCGGCAAACTAACCATAAATATGGAATTGGCCTCATGAGCAATATGGACGTCATGCTGGTAATGGATGCCGCCAATATGCACCTTGCATCACTAGTGAACATCCCGGTTGTGTCCATTTGGGGGGCAACGCATCCCTGTGCAGGCTTTGCAGGATGGAATCAGTCTGCGACAAACATAATACAGATAGACCTGCCCTGCCGTCCTTGTTCCTTATCCGGAGAAAAGCACTGTTATAGAAAAGATTATGCCTGTCTGCAAGGCATAACTCCCGAAATGGTAATAGAACACATAAACAAAGTCATCAGTTAAATGAAACAAATAAATCTCATATATTATTCCGTTTTCTTTTTGTGGTATTTGCTTTCGCTTCTACCCTTACGATTCTTATATTTCATATCCGATCTTCTTTTTTATCCGCTCTATTATTGCATCCGCTACAGACGTAAAATCATACGCAATAATTTATCGAACTCATTCCCCGAAAAAGATTTAAAAGAGATTGTCCAAATCGAGAAACAATTTTACTCTTTCTTTTGCGACTATATAGTAGAAACGCTCAAGTTATTCTCCATTTCAAAAAAACAACTGATGAGAAGAATGACTTTTGAAGGACTGGACGAGATAGTGGAAAACATGAACAAAAAGAACAAAGACTTCTGTTTTATCTATTTAGGGCATTATTGCAACTGGGAATGGATTGCATCCTTGCCTTATTGGATTTCCAAAGACATATCCTGCGGACAAATCTATCATCCACTGTACAATCAGGCTTTCGACAAACTATTTCTAAGATTACGCAACCAGTTCGGAGGCGAATGCATCCCCATGAAAACGACTTTGCGCCGCATCATTGAATTGAAACGGACAAAGCAAAAGGCAATTATCGGATTTATTTCGGACCAAGCACCCAAGTGGAACAGCATACATCACTGGACTGAATTTCTAAACCAAGAAACACCGGTTTTCATCGGTACGGAGAAAATAGGCAAGCAAGTGGACGCCTTGATTTATTATGCTGACATAACACGGGTCAAAAGAGGATACTACCACTGCCGGCTCAAACCATTGTGCGATACCCCCCGGCAAGTACCCGATTTTGAATTGACCGATTTGTTTACCCGAGAATTGGAACAAACAATAAAAGCGCATCCCCAATATTGGCTCTGGAGCCATAACCGCTGGAAAAGAACCAAAGAAGAGTGGCTGCGCAGACAACAGGAAGAAACTAAGTGATTATGGAAAAATATGATTATTTGATAGTAGGTGCCGGTTTGTTCGGCGCCGTTTTTGCCCACGAGGCAAAACGAGTAGATAAACATTGCCTGGTAATTGACAAGCGCAATCATCGCGGAGGCAATATCTACTGTGAAGATATAGAGGGCATCCATGTACATAAATATGGTGCACATATCTTCCATACCGACAATAAAGAAGTGTGGGACTATGTAAACAGCTTTGTCGAATTCAACCGATACACCAACTCCCCTTTGGCTTACTTTGACGGGAAATTATACAATCTTCCTTCAACATGAACACTTTTTATCAGCTGTGGGGAGTAAAGACCCCGGCGGAAGCCAAGGCCAAGATAGAAGAGCAACGTAAAGAATTTGACCATATCACCACCCCCGCCAACCTGGAGGAGCAAGCATTAAAGCTATGTGGAAAAGACATTTACCATCGCCTTATCAAAGGTTATACAGAGAAACAATGGGGACGTTCCGCCAAAGAATTACCGGCATTCATCATCAAACGTATTCCTTTCCGTTTCATTTATGACAACAACTATTTCAATGACAGCTACCAAGGAATCCCCAAAGGCGGATACAACGCCCTTATCGATGCGTTACTGGAAGGAACCGAGGTTCGTCTCAACACCAATTATTTCAGCAACCGCAATGAACTGGACGCATTGGCAGACAATATCCTGTTCACCGGATGCATAGACCAGTTCTTCGATTACCAATGCGGACATCTGGAATACAGAAGCCTGCGCTTTGAACATAAACAGCTGGAAACAGAGGATTTCCAAGGCAACGCAGTAGTCAATTATACAGAACGTGAGGTACCCTATACCCGAATCATTGAGCACAAGCACTTTGAATTCGGCACACAGCCCACCACTGTAATCACGTATGAATATCCCGATGATTTCGCGCCGGGCAAAGAACCTTACTATCCGATAAACGACAAGCGGAACACCGAAATGATGAGCCAATATAAAAAACTGGCCTCTGAGCGGAAAGACGTTTTATTCGGAGGCCGTCTGGCACAATACGCATACGCCGACATGGACGATACCGTAGCCGCTGCCCTCGCCTTATGCAAAAAGACATTTAAATAAAAGGAAATCCTTGGACTCCCCAAGTTTTCCGCTAAATTTGCATGATATTCCTAAATTGACAAACAATATAGATAACAAACCAATGAAGTGCCTTCATATCATAACACCCGTAAAAGATTCGATTGACTCCACGCTTGAAACCGTAAAAGCAATCATGGAATCGGATATTTTGGTTCCTTTCACTTACACTGTCTATAACGATTTCAGCACGGAAGAAAATACCCATCGGCTGGAAGAGGCCGCCCGTCAATGGAATTTTCGTCTGGTCAACTTATCAGACCTGACCGACCACCCCTCTCCCAACTATCTACTGGTGTTACAAACAGCACAAAAAGAAGCCATCGAAGCAGATGCAGGATTGCTGATTGTGGAATCGGATGTTATTGTCAAAAAAAACACATTGCAATCACTATACAATGGAGCATTGCAACAGAAACAATGCGGAATTGCAGCAGCTGTGACAACCGATGAAAAAGGCATAATCAATTACCCCTACCTACACGCCAAGGGACAGAGAATCAAGTATACCCGGAAAAAAAGCATTGCAGCTTCTGCTGTTCACTACTCACCCCCGGACTGCTGAAAGCATTTGACTTTCAGACATTAGACCCAAGCAAGAACTGGTATGATGTGACCATCTCGCACGAGTCACTGAAACGAGGTTTCCAAAACTACCTGTTCACCACGTTGCCCGTATGGCACAGGCCCCATAGCAGCCGTCCGTGGAAACAACTGAAATACAAGAATCCTTTAAAATATTACTGGTTGAAATATACCAAAGGACTAGACAAAATTTAACACTATTATAATGATATGAGCAAGACAGAGCGTTTGTTTCATCCCCGCACCTTAGTGATTCACCCTGATTTCAAAAATCTGGAAGAATTTATAGTATCCATTCCCGAACGTTTCCAAAGGAATGAAGTACTGTTATTCACCAAGGGCGCAATGAATTGCGGAAAATGGAATACAATGGCAAAGAATATGTTATCAAATCCTTTCACAGCCCCCACCTTATCAACCGGTTTGTATATGGCATATTTCGTCCATCCAAGGCAAAACGCTCTTACGACCATGCAGAAATGCTGCTGAAAATAGGTGTAGGCACCCCGCAACCGGTGGGATATATGAATATACGTTCAGGGCTGCTGTTCGATAAAAGTTATTATATCAGCCTCCTCTCCACCTGCCCCTACATTTACGACAACCTGTTCACACAGCAATTTGACTACGCCGAGGAAGTATTCCGCGCCATAGGCAAAGTGACCGCCCGTCTTCACGAACACGGATACGCCCACAAAGACTACGGACGTGCCAACATCCTGTTTCAGAAAACTCCCAATGGCATAACAATAGAAATTGTCGATTTGAACCGGATGTACATCGGCCCCATAGATATGAAGACCGGCTGCAAAAACTTTGAACGCCTGCCGGCAACTCCACAAATGCACCGATGGATGGCAGAAGAATACGCCAAGACACGGAACTTTGATGTGGAAAAATGCTTTGAGCTCATGAGAGCCTATAGAAGCGTACAGCCGGGAAAAATAGATAACCTTTACTAAAAACTAAATGCATCATGAACATTATAGCCGTAGTTGTAACCTACAACCGAATGGAACTTCTGAAAAGAAATATTCGTTGTCTGCAACAAAACAAGCCGATATCTTCCATTGTAATAGTAAATAACGGAAGCACGGACGGTACAACGGAATGGCTTGCCGCACAGGAAGGGCTGACAGTAATCAATCAGACCAATGTGGGCGGTGCGGGAGGATTCTATACAGGCATACAATACGCTTATCAGGCGGGTGCCGACTGGATTTGGTGCATGGATGACGATGTATTTCCGCGGGCCGACTGTCTGGAACAACTCTTGCCGTATACCGACAAGAAAGATATCGGCATACTGGCCCCTCGCAGGTTGCTCGAAGGAGAAATATTCACCCATGACTTCCAGGCATACAACCTGAGCAATCCTTTTGTATCCATGTACAGCAAGAAACTGGCAGGACGGCACATCACCTCACCGACAGAAATTACGGGAACAGCTTTCGAAGGTCCGTTCATCCGCCGCGAAGTCGTTGAGAAGATAGGTCTTCCCAATAAAGACCTTTTCATTTTCTGTGATGATACAGATTACTGTCTCCGCACCATACGGGCAGGGTACAAAATACTCTATATACTGATGCCCTGATGGATAAAGAGAAATTCTTCTCCAACGACACATGGAATGAGCGAAGCAAGAAGAAAAAGTGGAAACGCTTTTATCAGATCCGTAATTCAACTTATTTAAACCATCACTACGGACGCAACATAGCAGTGAAATATCTTCGCGGCTTCAACGGAGTAATGGGATATATTTTCATCGCGTTGTTCACCAGTCCGTTTGCAAAAGCCTATCAATGGAAAGATATACCCCGATTATGGAAAGCCTATTGCGACGGAATACATGAAAAACTTGGAATTATGAGTTAAAAAACGGCAACGCTCTTACCAGTTAATGTTTCATAATAAACTAGCATTTATATACTATATTTACAGAAAAAGAGTAAATTTGTTATATAATTAAATATCAGAATATTATGAGAAACTAAGGATTACGTTATCTATTATAATGAGTTCAGAATAAAACAAATTCTTTTGACAATAGTATTAATTATCTCTAATATGACAGGTAGAAATCAATAATCATTGGTTATTATGAGCAATTTATTACTATCCAAAATAGGGCACGTTATATCCGAATTTCCTTTGGCTTTTAAACAAACGAAAAAAGTCAAATTATTCATGACATTGCTGGTAAAAAACGAAGAAGGGATGCTGGAAGAGAATCTACAGTTCCATAAAGCGATGGGAGTGGACGGGTTTATCATTACTGATAATAACTCCACAGACTCAACTCCGGACATTATCCGTAAATACAAACAAAAAGGGTGGATTAAAGAAGTGATAGAAGAAAAGGCTACCAACTATGAACAAAAGGACTGGGTAGACCGTATGATTTGGAAAGCCAAAACCATTTATAAGGCCGACTGGATTATCAATGCCGATGCCGACGAATTATGGTATGCCCCTACCGGCAATTTGAAAGATGAATTATATGCCACCAATGCCAATGTGCTGAATTGTGAAATGAGAAGTGTCTATCCTGAAGAAGAAAAGCCCTTTTGGCAATGGGATAAGACTGTAAAAGCGGTAACCGAACCTGAAAAATATGACTTGTCACTCTATTCGCTGTTTGAGCGTCAGAACAAAAAAGTCATTCACCGGACTGCCGGTTACCTGCAAATTTCAATGGGAAACCATAAAGTAACCATGTTCCCACAAAACTCTGCCGACAGCCATATCCATGTATATCATTACAATATACGCGGCAAGCAGCAGTTTATGGAAAAGATGATAAATGGCGGCAAGCAACTGGAGCAACACAAGGGCAAACACGGAGGTCGCCACTGGCGCTACTTCTATCAGTTACATAAAGAAGGAAAACTAGAGGCTGAATATGAACGTGTTATCGGCAGTGCTTATTTTGAAGCACTTCGCAAAGACGGATTCATTATTCCGGATGTAACGATTCCTAATTTCTTTAAAAGATTAAAACCTGATATATAATGAAACATGCATTTCTGATTATCGCCCACAATGAATATCCGGTACTGGAGGTACTACTTTCCATGTTGGACGATGAACGTAATGACATTTATTTGCATATTGACAAACGGGCTACAGAACTGTTTCAGCAAATAAAAAAAGTCAAAATGCAGAAAGCCGGCTTTTATTTAATAGAAAATCCCATCGAAGTATATTGGGGTGATATCAGCCAAGTACAAGTAGAATATCTTCTCTTTGAAACGGCCTTATCACACGGTTCCTATGCTTATTATCATTTATTATCCGGAACGGATTTGCCCATAAAAAGCCAAGATTACATTCATGCTTTTTTCCAGCAGAATGCCGGTAAAGAATTTGTAGGCTTTTGGCAGGATGCCGCTCATCAGCGTGATTTGGAGCGCAAAGTATTCCGATACTATTTTTTTACAAAAAGGTTAAAAGATAAGGAACATCTGTTACATGGAATTACAGCATTAATCCGAAACCTCATATTAGCAGTACAGAAAATAAGCCATTATCGCAGAAAACAAACTTTTGAATTCAAAAAAGGAGGAAATTGGATAAGTATTACCGAAAACGCAGTCAAGTATCTATTACAATACAAAGAGATTGTATTAAATCGTATGAAATATACACTTTGCGCAGATGAAATATTCATTCAAACTATTTTATGGAACTCTCCTTTTCGAGAAAGAATGCATTGTACGAACAATGCCAATACCGGTAGTATGCGGGAAATTGACTGGGAGCATGGCAGCCCCTATATATGGCAAGACCATGATTATCAAACGCTTATTAACTCTAATAAAATATTTGCACGGAAATTCAATTCAAACCAGATGGGAATTGTCTACAAGATTCAAAAATTATATTTAAAACAAGTTCCCAAATGAATATACTATTTTATACTACCAATGAAGTTGCGCCACAATACGGAGGTGTTGAAAGAGTTACTGCTAATATTGCAAATGCATTAACTACTTTTTATAATGTGAACTGTTACTCTGCCTATAAATACAACATTGACAAATCCTTTATTAAACAGCAATTCGTTAATACAATTAAAATCAATTCTTATCACAATCTCAATAATTTAATCCAATTTATAGAACAAAATAAAATTGACGTCATTATTAATCAAGGAGAGCATAAGTTAACTAAGAGTTTAAGACTTGCTTTAAACCAGTCTCAAAATAAAAAATGCAAGCTAATGTTTGCACTCCACGTAAGTCCTGCCACGGAGATTAATTTCATCACCTTAGATAATCCTAAAAAAGAACTAAAAGAAGGAAAGAACATTAGGAAAAACATCAGCAAATTTTTATCCTTTCCATATCAAAAGATAAGAAAAATAATAAAACTACCTATTTTATATAGAGAGTCATATCATTTTGCCGATAAGGTTATCTTATTATCCTCTCATTTCAAAAAGCCGTTTCTAGAATACTCTCATTTGAAAGATGATAGTAAAATAAGAATAATCCATAATGCTCTTTCATTCCACTCTTTTATGATTTAGCCAACTATAATCACAAAAAGAAAGAAGTACTTATTGTATCCAGACTGGAAGAAGAACCTAAAAGAATTTCTCTGGCTTTAAAGATTTGGAAGGAAATTGAAACAGACCATACTCTATCCGAATGGAAGCTAAAAATAGTAGGACATGGGAAAATGGAAAGCTGGTACAAAAGTCTAGTCATACATTATGGCTTACAACGTGTCTTTTTTGAAGGGACAAAAATCCGGAACCTTATTATAATGAAGCTTCTATTTTTATGATGACCTCATCTTTTGAAGGATGGGGGCTGACATTAACCGAGGCACAACAATATGGTTGCGTTCCTTTAGCTTTTCATAGTTTTGCTTCATTGACAGACATAATAACAGATAAAGTCAATGGGTTTGCTATCCCCAATGATGATATATCACTATATATTGAACAGATGAAGCTATTGATGACAGATGAAAAGCTACGTAAATCAATGTCTGCCAACGCTATTGAAAGTAGCAAGCAATTTCCATCGAAATTATCATAAAGAAATGGATGGAAGTGATCAATGAATAATCACACTTTTTAGAAACCTGCTAACAGGCACCTTAAACAAAACAATATTTTATTGCTCTTTATTACAAACATCCATCATTCTGTTTATATAAACATAATGATGGAATATATGAACTTAAAAGTAATTGTAATCAGGCATCTTTATAATTTTCATAGAGCTGGAAATTCTTTTCAAACAAAATCAAGAAACAAAACTCTTTCTCTACAACATCATTATTAGGACTTTAAGAATTGATAAAATACACATTGTAGAGCAAAAGTCTTCTATTCTACAATATATACTTTATCAACCTTATCTCTTAGATCTTACTCGAACACTACAAACATACTTCTACAAATTATCGCATCTATATCAAATACTTTTAATAGAAAAAGCCACGCCTATTAAATAGGCGTGGCTTCCATATTTGTCTACTTCAACACCTGTAACTTAATATAAATATGCGTAAAAAGCAATTCCTTCCTTTCGCCAACCACTTGTATTATCATTCATATTGCCAGATATATATATGTGATCTTTATAACCATCTATAAAGTATCTATAGATAGGTATAGTATTTGGTACATTCTTATCATATACATAACATTCTATTTTTTCAAAGGCATAGTTTTTATCATTAAAACCTAATTCATTTATATTTGTAGTATATAAATGATCTGTCATTCCTTTAGAATAATACCTATATAATGGAACCGTATTATCTTTCTGTTCACTATAAACATAACATTCTATTCCTTCATATTTAAAATTTTCATTATCATAACCTAGTTCAGTAATATCCGTTGTATATAAATGGTCTCTCCAAGTATTACTAAAATACCGATATAATGGAACAAGCATATCAATCCTAGCATCTTCTATATATCTTTCAACAGCTTTCTTTAATTTAGCCCTTTTTGAGGTATTCGAAACCAACTCATAAATTGGAATTAATTTTTTCCAATTGACATCAATGACTCCAGATGTAGATATATCTACTGTTTTATCCCAATTATTAATATCTAAATCCGGCATTCCTGTTTCTAGATTTATCTTTGATATAATACCTCCAGTTCCTCCAATCGTTTCACATACCAATAATTGTTCTCTATTTTTATTAATTAAAGTAGTATTTATATCATAATTTGCTGTAAGAGAATAATGACGTAAAGCAGTTTCAAAGCCTGCTTTAACAGTTTGCTCCTTATGAGTATCCATTGCATACGTCCGATACAATAAACTTAGTTTTCCACCAATACTAATATCTGTTAAAATATGTGTACCATATTTTTGAATTAATTCAATATCAGAATACATATCCAAATCTTTAACAAACTCACTAGTAAGATATCCTCTTAACACCGAAACACTTTGATCTAAATGAACATGCCGTAAAGTATTAAGCTTCTCAAGGCTAGCCCAAGAATATTGTTTCGAATACGATATCTTATCAAAATTATTTGTTATAGTACCAGTTAATTTCAATGTATCATTATATCCTAGAGTAGCATTAGCCCCTATTTTTTTTATATATTCTTCTGAATCACTTGCATAATATGCCCTTTCTGTTCTTTGATATGGATCATTAATAATGATATCATTAGGTTTTTCTGAATCAAATTTATAAATATCAATGACTGGTGCTTTCACGGATCTATAACTCATTTGACTACCTGTTATATCATATCCCCATCCAAGTGCATTATATTTAGGATGAATCGCTATCGCTCTACTTTCTACAGTAGAAAGCAAGTGAGAATTCTCTTTTACATCAGGTATATCATTCTTACAAGATACCATTAATGTAATCATAAGTAAAAAAATAGTCCGTTTCATAATGTTCTTTTTTTATATTATTAAACTGATTTTCATCGACTATTTAACTTTCAAACTTGAGATAAAATATATTCTTCAAACAATACACTTCTTCACATATGAAACAAGTCTAAAAGAAATACAGTGGCAAGATACTAAAAATATTGCATTTCCCCTCTAAAAACAAAAAATATAATTTATATTAAACTCAAAGTATATTTAGATTTTATTCAATAAAATTCTTATAGAAACCAATTTGACCATTTCCTCTGCCGAGTCAAATGTATATTCATAGTTCTGGCAGAGCCCTTCTATAATTATCCAACCATAAGAAAGTCCGTTCTACAATCCATCTCATTCCTATTGGCTTAAAACATTTATCTTATCCCTTGCTTACAATAATTTCCAGTATATACCGATTTTAATCATTTCTGCCGTTCTTCCACGATAACCGATATCCGCCAATATCACTTTGATGTTGCAACACAACTCTTCCAAGTATCTTGTCAGCAAATAAGTAGCCTTGCTCCATACACACAGGCTATTGCCATCATGACGACAATTATAAAACCGTTCTTATCCACCACGACATAACGCTTAAGACCTTTCACTTTCTTATTGTCTTCAACGCTATTAAGCAAAAAGTTGTCGTTCCAACGCACACTTTGGTTGTCCATAATGCTTATGCTTACTTCTACCCTCTATTCTAAACGAATTTTATTTCGTAAACTACTCAGTAACAAATCAAACTATCCCAAGGAAGATCATTTACAGTAATAGTAATAAACACTATTCCTAGAAACAAAACTTAAAGAAAGCATACGTCATTGACACGCTATTTTGACAAGGTAAAATATAGCATTCTAAATTTCACGCAATTTACATTTTCATTTCTGCTTTTACACATTCAAGAGTTTCTTTATAACTTAGTCATTTCCATCAAATACATAATTATTTAAGTCTGCAAGCTAATAACAATCATTTTCACGGAAAAGGAAAGCCTCTTTTTGTTTTAAACTTTAATTTTTAAATAGACTCTAACACAAATACTTCTCTTTTATAATGATTTTTCTCAAACCACTACAAATTTATCAATAACCATAAACCAATCAAAAAACTTAATTCATGTATTGAAACGCCTAAACCTCCCTCTTCATTTAGACCAAAAGTTCTCCAATTGATTACATAAAGAGAATTAACACTATAATTCTTCAAAGATTATACCATCTACCTTTGCAATATATACTATTTATATTGACTCTTTACATTTTATTTCTTATTTTGCTAATTATTCCTAACTTCTCTACTTGAGAATGTGTAATCTTATAATCAAAAACTCATAATTAGAGATAATAAAAGATAGGTACCACTTTTATTATTATCATCCCATTTGTACTTTTGAAAACTCCATATAAATATTTACTATATACGAAAGAAATTTGTCAATTCAATCTTCTCACTATTATGAAATTCAAGAGGCAAAGAGACTTGCAACAACTCACCATCGGAATTAAATGGATGTGTATAGCAGTCAGCCCTATTGCATAAGTTTTTTCTATCTCCAGATTAAACCTTTTTATATGCATCTATTCTATCTCCATAAGCTTTGGAGTTATCTCCCAAGACTATGGAGTTAACTCCAAAGGCTTGCGGAGATAAAACAAACAGGAAGAAAGCCCTTAACCATACAGCAAGAAATGTTTAGGGATGCGGATAAGATATTTTAAGGATGAATCTGATTTTAAAACCACACAATTCCTTACGGATGAAAAAACTCCCCAATGTCCTTCTTTAAAAAAGTGAAACAATATATGACAGGAAGATATACATCTGACTATATATACAGGACAGAAATATGAAGTGAGGGCATATATGCACCCAAACTTTTTATGAAAATACAGGCACTCTTGAGAAATCGCAAGCGGCTGCATAAATGAAATTAAAAGAACAACCTAAAATTCCTGAAAAACGTAGTAAAGGCCACCCTTTTATTAAATCTTCCCAAAGCCATAGATACCCCCCACAAACCACATATATTATAATGTTTATGCAATGAAATACGAAGGATGGTATGGATATAGCATTGCAATGCATTAATCAGCTCCGGATCATCCACATAATCGGAAAACATATTCCTCATCCATCTCAAGAAAAGAATAGTAGCGTGCAATTTATCTTTGTCATGACCGGCAGAGTTACTGATGTTTGCACCTTCAACATTCCTCCAACATACAGGCTGCCCCGGCAAAGAAATAACACCCCCCGCATGACGGGCAAAAGCAGCCCACGTAGCATCATCCGAACACCAAGCCATAGGAAAATGAACAAAACCACCTGCCGACTGCCATATCTCCCGACTGAACACGTACTCTACGGCAGCCGAATCTATCTTTCCCTGTAACTTATCTAGCAGCAGCCGGTAACAAGACACACTTCCTTCTTCCAAAGGACGATTGGCACGTATCCGCTTGTTTTCACCATCAATGACAGCTAATGGAAAACGAAAGAAATATCCTCGCTGATGGTGTGGGCGCGACAAAGCCTCCATGACACGTTCCACACCATCAGCCGGCATCAAATCATCATCCGAGAAAAGCCAGATAAACGGCTCTGCAGACAGCTGGATACACCTCTCCCAATGGGCCACCAAATCTTTGCCCCCCATATTTTCGCTAAAGCGATGATACACCAGATTTACCTTATTCTGATAAGATTCCACAATCTTATCCAATCTTTCAGGACTTGCATCATCACCTATATATAACACGAACTCATCTTTATGGGCCTGAACTGCAATTGAGTCGAGCGTTTCCTTAAGGAAACGCCCCTTGTAGGCGGGAATAACAATTGCCAATTTCTTTATTTGCTCCACTTTACAAAGACTGCATATCGTTCAACTTCTTGTAATATCCATTTAAGGCTATCAGTTCATCGTGAGTTCCTCTTTCTACAATGTCACCTTCATAAAGTACACAAATTTCATCGGCATTCTTAATGGTACTCAATCTATGCGCGATAGCATAGTAGTACGCGATTTCATCAAACGCTCCAACGCTTCCTGAACCAAACGCTCGGACTCTGTGTCAAGAGCCGAAGTAGCCTCATCTAATATAAGGATAGGAGGATTTTTCAAAATTGCACGGGCTATACTGACACGCTGACGCTGACCACCGGACAAACGCCCTCCACGATCACCAATCATCGTGTCATATCCTTTTTCCGTTTCCATAATGAAATCATGTGCATTCGCTATCTTGGCAGCTTCTATTACTTGCTCCATAGTGGCATTCTCTACACCAAAAGTAATATTGTTATAGAAGGTGTCATTAAACAGAATAGCTTCCTGATTTACATTACCAATCAGAGAACGTAAACTGTGGATGGATACATCTTTCACATTCTTGCCGTCAATCAGCAATGCACCCTCCGATACATCGTGATAACGCGGTACCAAGTCCACTAAAGTAGACTTTCCGGAACCGGACTGACCCACCAGCGCAATCGTTTTTCCTTTAGGAACCGTCAGATTGATATGGTTCAAGACCGGACGTCCTTCTACATAGCTGAAACTTACATTTTTAAACTCTAACTTATCTGTGAAAGCGTCCAATGGCAAAGGCTGCTCCGGCTCTACGATATGATTTTCCGCTTTCAATATCATATCAATTCGCTCCATACTGGCCAATCCCTGCGGAATATTATAAAATGCTCTTGAAAATTCTTTCAAAGGATTGATGATACTATAAAGGATAATCAGATAAAATATGAAAGTAGCCGCATCCATCGGAGCATAGTTTGTATTTAAGATTAAAGCACCGCCAAACAACAGCACGGTCACAATCACACAAGTACCTAAAAACTCACTCATGGGGTGGGCTGAACTTTGCCGGATAATCATCTCGTTCATTGCATCGCGGAAGTCATTGTTTGTTTTAGAGAACCGGGCAGACATTTTGCTTTCGGCTATAAACGCTTTGATAACCCTTAAACCTCCTAATGTTTCATCCAATTGGGACATAATATCTCCCCATTGCGCCTGTGCTGTAGAGGACTGTCTTTTCAGCTTCCGGCTGACAACCCCCATTATCCAACCTGTCAGAGGTAAAATAAAGATAACAAAAAGCGTCATTTGCCAACTTACCGAAAACAGAGTGACAAAACAAACCAAAAGAGCGATAGGATTACGGATAAGCATATCGATGGAACTGGTCAACGAGTTCTCCACCACCGTAACATCCGCACTCATACGGGCTATGATATCTCCTTTACGTTCTTCTGAGAAAAAACTCAAAGGAAGACTTAACACTTTATTATAAACCTGAATACGGATATCCCGGACAATACCTGTACGCAAAGGTACCATGACAGCCGCAGAAGCAAAATAACCGGCAGTTTTCAACATAGTCATAAAGATAAGTATTCCTCCCATCATGGCAAGTGTATAGAACGCACCATTGTAGCCACAAAATTGCTCACAAAGTAATAGGCATTATTTATGAGTACATCCTTATCCAAATTATGAATATCCATAGGAATGTACTCATAAGACTTGGTATCAATTTTGAACAGAATGTTCAAATTGGCACAATCGCCATGAATGAAAACACATTAAGCCATTGCGACAGAAAGTTCAGTATCAATGCCCATGTCAAATATTTGCGGTATGGAAGAATATACCGCTTCAACAAACTAAAGAACTGTTTCAGCATAATTATCAATTATATATAATGTCGCAAAGGTAACAAAAAAGAAATAATCACCCAAGATTACCCCACTTTATCCCCTAATATTTGTTCATACACGGCAAGCCTTCTTTCCTGCATCTGTCCGGGGTTATATACTTGCCGCAAACTGTCTTCCACATGGGTAACCAACTGTCTCTGCAACTGCGGATTACTTGACAAGGCTATGACAGCTTCTGCAAATCCGGCAGGGTCATCAACAATCAAGCAATCTTCACCATCCTTAAAATCAATGCCTTCCACACCCTTTGCCGTCGTTACAAAAGGTACTTTTGACAATACAGCATCTAATATTTTCATACGCATACCACTACCGATACGTATTGGAACAACAGCAACACTGCCTTTTAAAAAAGAGCCCAGATCTTCCACATAGCCTACCAGCTTCAGTTCCGGGTATTCGGACTGCAAACGATTGATACACTCTCCACGCCATTTACCAATTACTTGCAATGTAAACGAAAAATGACGTTTACGCAGATGCGGAATCACTTCGTGACAGAACCATGCCACGGCATCCAGATTGGGAAAATGATCCTCACTTCCCACAAAAGTCAGGCGTCCGCTTTGGACCGGAACAAAAGGCTGTTCCAGCCTGTCACCCACTTGCACCACAGCCGGAGAAGTGTAGATATGGTCTTTCCGTCCTATGAAGTCCTCCATAATTTTACGGTCTACTTCAGTCAGAACAATAACATCTTTATATTTCAATAATGCACTGCGCTCAAAATCCTTTGCTATATGAAACAACATCCTGTCACCGGCAGTCTGTTCCCTGAACAAAGTAATCTCCTTTTCATTACGGATGTAGCGGAGTTCATGATGCACAAAAATAGTCTGTACATTTTCAGGCAACAAGAATCCCAATGACAACAGTTCATAAAACTCTACTTGAATAATATCAAAACCTGAATGAGCCACCTGAGAAACATACTCCACATACCCCTGGTCTAGCGGCTGGAAACAAGAGCTGAACAAAGTACTCTTTCCCCGTACTAAATCCACAACTTCGCCCGTTTCATCCGTCCATATCTGTTGCCGGTTCATTTTACGGGTTACAGACGCATGTATCTTTTGCAGCCATTTATAATAAAAAGGATGTTTAATTTTGGGTAATCTGACAGTTTTAGTTTTAGGAGTATAAATAAAGAAATCCACATTATCCCAAATTTTCTTCAATGACTCTACATCTTGCATACGTCTCCCTGTTTCAGGATAAAGCAATACAGATACGGCCATCTTATGACGCAAATACTCCACCATATTAAAGAAAGCTTGATTACCGCCCGAATCCAGCGGATAAGGAATGTACGGAATAATAAAAAGAATTTTCTTTCTCATACTAATTGAATTTAAACAATAGTCTAATGTCTAATTTAATTTTTAGTTTAATACAGCAAATGCTATGTAGTGTATAATGCAAAGGTACAAGAAAGACTGCATACTAAAATGTTAATTATCGTTTCTTTTTAAAAGTTCAACAAAATTCCTGTTTTTTGAAAAAAAAACAAAGAAGCAACTTGTTTATTTACCTGTATAACATTACATTTGTAGAAATAAAACAAGAACTAACTTAACAATAGAGCATGAATGCACTTCCCTTGGTCAGTGTAGTGGTACCTAATTATAATTATAAACGATACCTCAATCTACGAATTCAGAGTATTCTGCAACAGACCTATCAGAATATCGAACTGATTTTACTTGATGATGCCTCAACAGACGGTAGCGAAGAGGTATTATCGGACTATCAAGACCATGCCAAAGTGAGCCATATTCTATTAAACGAACACAACACCGGAAATCCATTTAAACAATGGTTTAAAGGCATGCAATTAGCCAAAGGAAAATATATATGGATAGCCGAAGCCGATGACTTGTGTGAGCTTACTTTTTAGAGAAAGTAGTTCCTTTAATGGAGAAATACCAACAAGCCGCCGTATGCTTTGCCGGTTCCAAGTATATTGATAAAGACGGTAATGTGCTGAGTTGCGACATGAACAAATGGAAATCTGCCATACCTCCATACGCCGTGTTTAATGGGGAAACTTATGCCGAACATAACCTTTACTGGCGTGGTTACATAGCCAATGCAAGCTCGGCCATTTTCAGAAAAAGCATGGTAAATGTCCAAAATATGGAACAATGTCTGCAAATGCGCTACAGCGGCGACTGGCTGTTCTGGTTTTATATGGCAATGCAAGGAGACATTATAGAAAGATATGAAGTACTGAACTACTTCAGACAACATACCCAGAAAGTTACCGTCAAAGCTGAAAACAACGGAGGGGGTAAGAGCGAAGATATTGAGATAGTCCGCATTATGGAACAACACCTTACCCACCTGAGCAGATACAAACGATGTATACGGAGAGGAATGCTTTACAACCGCATTGCCAAATTAAGCACAACAGAGCAAGTAAAACTGCAATTATGGGAACTCCTCCGGCAGAAATTAAACGGAACGCGGAAAGACGGACGTCTGGAGCGCCTCAACCGGATAGCACGGCTATTCTGTCCTTTTGTTCTGACTATGAAACGAGACCGCCTTACTCCTTCCCGAAAATAGAATAAGAAACGGAAACTGCTTGCCCATATTTTCGGGCGGACTCACATGTTTGCCCCTAAAGTGAACAAATTGGCAGCCAATTTTACTTTTGGCATACCCTCTTTTGATATTTCTAAAATTCTGTTTACCTTTGTTGTTAATCATCCGAATTGATTCAAACAAATGCAAACTTTACTAAAACAAATGAAATATCTCCGTTCACTCATGCAGCAATTTGTAACAGCATGTAAGAATCAAGCTAAGCTTATCCAACAGTTTACTCTTTCTTTACTTTACTTATTTATCATACATATAGTTGCTTTACTTTTTTTCTTCCTGTTCCGGCTTGTCCTGTTCACCTCAATAGATTATCAGTTTCCTCCCGATATACAAAACAACTTTCTCATGCAAGCCACTGCATTTATAAAAGGGCTATGGTTTGACAATGTTATAGCTTGCTACATATTGCTGTTACCATTAGTCATTTTATGGATAACCGCTCTCTGCAACTATCACTCCAAGTGGGTATTCAGATTTATCTCTATCTTTTTCATTCTATTTTATTCACTGTCGTTCATTATTTCGGCAGCCAACATCCCTTATTTCTCCTATTTTTTTAAAACAATCAATTCTTCCATTTACAATTGGTTCGGATATGGAGCCACTACTGCCGGAATGGTATTGGGTGAGACATCATTCTATTTCCCTATTTTTCTAGGACTGATATCTATTCTTCTGCTGTCAGGAAGTGTACTACGGTTATCTTCTTATTTCTATCATCTCATCAATTCGAAATCTACTTCCATCAGCCCGATAAACCGCCTATGTATATTCGCCACCGGTGCTGTTTGTATAGGACTTTGTCTATTCGGAATACGGGGACGCATGGGATATAACCCCATCAGAGTAAGTCAAGCATACTATTGCACCGATCCATTCCTGAATCAGCTAGGGGTTAATCCTGTCTTTAATCTACTTACCAGCACACTGATGATAACCGTAAGGAAAACCGCTATCTTCACCTGATGCCGGAACAGGAGGCAATAACCAATATGCAAAGTATATTGCAAAGAAAAGGAATAGAAGGCATCTCCCCCATTGCACGTGAAGTGAAATGCGCAGCCGTCCCTACACAAAAGAATGTTGTTCTTATTTTCATGGAATCAATGTCGGCCAACTTGATGGAGCATTTCGGATCTACCAAAAAACTGACTCCTTTCCTAGACAGCCTTTATCTGGAATCTCTCAGTTTTGACCATTTTTATTCAGCGGGCATACATACCAACCACGGAATGTATGCCACCCTCTACTCTTTCCCTGCCATCATGAAACGGAATGCCATGAAAGGAGCAGTGGTACCTGTCTATTCGGGGTTGCCCACCGTATTAAAGGATAATGGCTATCGGAACCTATTCTTCATGACGCACGAATCACAATACGATAATATGAACGCTTTTCTCCGCACTAACGGATTTGATGAAATATATGCACAAGAAAACTACCCAAAAGATAAAGTCGTTAACAGCTTTGGTGTACAAGACGATTTCCTATACCAATATGCCTTGCCCATTCTGAACAAAAGAGCAGAAGAAAGACAACCTTTCTTTACCATATTGCTTTCTATCAGCAACCATCCCTCGTATGTGATACCTGACTATTTCAAACCACACAGCACAAAGCTTGAAGATCAGATTGTGGAATACGCGGACTGGGCCATCCGGCAATTCATGCAAGAAGCACGCAAACAACCCTGGTTTGAAAATACAATCTTTGTTTTGCTGGGTGACCATGGGAAATTGGTAGGAAGTCCGGACTGTGAAATACCACAATCCTGCAACCATGTTCCACTAATGATTTACGGAAAAGGCATCAAGCCCGAAATCAGACAAGAGCCGGGCGGCCAGACTGATGTGGCACCGACTTTACTCGGACTGCTGAACATGAGTTATACCCAAAACGACTTCGGCATAAATTTGTTAACAGAACAACGCCCGTATGTCCATTTCTCCGCCGATAATTTGATAGCGGCTACAAATACAACCCACCTATATATTTATTCTCCACATGACCGGCAGGAATTCAAATATAAGAAGCAAGGAAATGCCTTACAACTTGTAACAGGGGAGGACAGTACATTCTACGTGATGAAAAAATACTGTTTCTCCACATTGCAGAGTGCGGAGTATCTGGTAAAAGAGCACAAGACTGTCAATAAAGCTAATGGACAATAAGGTGGGACGGGGTTCACCGCCTTGCCTTCCTTAACGGTCATACCCCAACCTCTCCTCGTTATAATCAGAGGCTATGTAGGTAGGACGGCCTTTGGTTTCCTTGAAAATGCGCCCCACGTACTCTCCTATAATTCCCAAAGAGAAAAGCTGGATGCCACCTAAAAAGAGCATGACAATGATCAAAGTGGGGAAGCCGGCCGTTTCATCACCATAAAGCACGGTCTTTATCAGAAAATAAATGGCATAAATAAAACTGGAGATTGAACAGAGCACTCCGCATACTGTGGCGATGCGCAAAGGGGCGATAGAGAAAGAGGTTATTCCCTCGACAGCCAGATTCAACAGCTTGAGAAAGTTCCAAGAGGAATGGCCCATCAGCCTGTCTCCGCGATCAAATTCAATGCTTTTCTTCTGATAGCCTATCCAGCAAAACAATCCTTTTGTATAACGCTCGCATTCGCGCAGACGACGCAACGTGAGCACACAACGACGGTCCAGAAGCCTGAAATCGCCCACATTGGGCAAAATATCAATACGGCTCATCCGCTGAAGTATACCATAAAAAGCCAGAGAGAACTGACGACGCAACCAGCTTTCCTCGCCACGGGTACGCCGTTTGGCATAAATGTCATCATATCCTTCTTCCCAATATTCCAGCATCTGGTCTACCAGTTCCGGAGGATCCTGCAAATCAGCGTCCATCACAACGCAGCAATCGCCGGTGGCGTAATCAAAACCCGCCAGCATGGCTACCTCTTTACCAAAGTTACGCGAAAGGTTGACATAATTCACCCGCTTGTCCTGCTGCCTCAACCGGCGGAGGCATTCCAGCGTAGTGTCGCTGCTGCCATCATTGACAAACAGGATTTCCCACTCATAAACGGCATTGCGGTTGACAAGCTCTATCAAACGTTGATACAGAGTGGGCAGCATCGCTTCCTCATTATATACCGGAATCAAAAGAGTCACTTTCTTCATATCATTCTTCACTATCATAAAGACTCCTCAAAGATATTACTTTTGTTTGAAAACAAACCTCACTAATAAAAAATTTACCGGAATGGCAATGAGAAACACTGGGATGGGAGCCAACGGACGGGAAAAACCCAACCGCAGAAAGAGATTCAACAATCCGATATGTATCAGATAATTTGTCAGATGTGCCCCCCCGAAGCCAAAAGCTTTCTTCCAGGAAGGAGGCTGCCCGAAAGTAAAATAAGCCGTAAGATAAAAGTTGGCAACAAAACTCAGCACATATCCCAAGGTATAGGCTACATTGACCTGAATGAATTTTTGCAAGACAAAATAAATGCCATAGTGCAGCCCTGTAGCAAAAAGGCCTACCATTACAAATCGCAGGAACTCGGGTATCTGTTTCAGTTTATTCATTTTCATTGATTTAAAATGCAAAGTTAGGTATTACTAAAGAATTATTCGTACTTTTGCGACAGTAAATATAAAAGACCGAAAAATATATGTCAGACAAGAAAAAAGCATTTTGGTTCATAGCCTTACTAAGCACACTTGTAATAATCCCCTTTTTGGGAGAAACTATTTTTTACTCTAAAGGGGAACCGCGCGAAGCAATTGTAGCATACTCGATGTTGGAAAGCGGCAACTGGATATTGCCTTTGAACTACGGAACAGACATCGCCTATAAACCTCCTTTCCTGTATTGGTCTATTGCAGCTATTTCCGCCATTTTCGGAGGGGTGAGTGAATTCTCGTCCCGTCTGCCGTCCGCCATCGCTTTTCTAGCTATGCAGTTCGTGTTTTTCGGATTCGTAGCCCGCTATAAGAATACAAAGACAGCAGTCATTACCTCCCTTTTACTGCTCACTTCATTCGAAGTGCACCGGGCGGCGGTGGCTTGCAGGCTGGATATGCTACAGGTTTCCTTCATCGTCATCTCACTTTGCTTACTATTTCGCTGGGACGAAAAAGGCTGTAAGGGAATACCTTGGACGGCTGTCGTGCTGATGGCATGCGGCACGCTGACCAAAGGACCTGTGGGTTCTATATTCCCCTGTATGTGTATCGGTATTTACCAGCTGATACGGGGACGCTCATTCGGCAAGACTTTCCTTTCCTTATTCGGAATCGGGCTGCTTTCCCTTATTCCATTGGGAATCTGGTTTTATGCGGCCTGGCTACAGGGAGGACAGCCGTTTATGGACCTGATGCTGGAGGAAAACACCGGACGCTTTGTCGGCAAAATGTCATACCCGTCGCATCACAATCCTTTATGGTATAACTTCCTGACCATTATATGGGGGTGGATACCTTGGACATTGGTCTTGCTTATTTCACTCTTCGGACTGAAATGGAATGAAATGCACCTGCTGCCCGCAGGAAACTCTTTCACCGGACGCATCAGGAAGGTTTGGGATAACATCCGCTCACAATCCCCCATACAGCTGTTTATCTGGATAGTGACTATCGCTATTTTTGTCTTCTATTGTATTCCTAAAAGCAAACGCAGCGTCTATTTGTTGCCTATCTATCCATTTATGGCTGTACTGATTGCCCAGTATCTGGAGGCGTTAATGCAAAAAGGGGCGAAAGTGTTCAAAATATCGGCTTATATCTTTGCCTCGCTCTGTTTGTTACTCACCGTGGTGTTTTTTGCTGTACGCTGTCAGATGATACCGGACAGCATATGGGGCAACGGACGTCATGCTGCCGAAAACATAGCGTTTATGCAAGCTTTGGAAAGCACGTCCTTTTCTATTTCCAAATGGCTGATTATAGTATTGCCGGTAGTGGCTGCCATCTGTACATTAAGGCTGGTTATCAAAAAAGTAGTACGGGGTCACTCCTCTATGGAATCATCGGTTGTGTTCTTTGCCTGTTTGTCGCTTTAGACGGGGTATATCAGCCAACAATACTAGCTGTAAAATCCGATAAACATCTGGCAGAAGATATCAGAAAACAGGTGCCTGAAGGAGTCGTTTATTCATATACAGACAGAATGATACGGTTTTATTGTACAAATTATTATATGAATAACCAAATGCGGAATTTCACACTGGAAAATCCGCAAGAAGGGTATGTCATACTTTCTGCAAATGCACAAGAGGAGTTTTTAAAGAATTACAATGCAAAATATCAGCTGGAAGAGGTCTTCCATACAGATTACAGAAGTTGCGACTTACGCAATACGGTAATCATGTACAAGTTCAACGAGAAACGGAAATAGTTATATCCGGCAGATTCTGCACCGATTGGGACGCGGACTATATGAATTCCATACTGTGATTCATATAGTCCGCGTCCAAGTTTTACTATCTGTTCCCTAAATCATCATAAACGGTTTGCAATATCGCCTTACCCTTATCCAGACGGGACTCGTCAGCTTCAGGCTCATTAAAAAGAATACTGCCGGAATTATTATCAAACACCGTCACTCCTGTACTGTCCCTGAATGAGAACCCATTATTGAAACTATAAAAGGCAAAAGGATACTTATAATCACTTCCCAATACATTACGGCTAAACGTAAATGCAGTATGTTCCAGCCCCAGCTGCCCCAACAAAGTGGCTGCCAAATCGGTCTGATTCATAATCTTGTCCACCTGCATAGGCTGTTTTACCGCTCCACCTAACCATAACAAGGGAATATGATAAAAACGAGGCATCGCATTAGACCCCTCACGCGGGTAATAGAAACCATGATCGGGAAGGCAGATAACTAAAAGATCTTTCCATGCGGGAGTCTGCTTCAACCGGTCAATAAACTTACCCAGACATTCATCTGTATAAGCAAAGGCATTGGGAATTTTATCTTCCAGCCGGTGATAAGGAACTTCGAAAGGTTCATGACTGCTAAGTGTCAGAAACGCAGTATGCCAAGGCCCTTCTTCCTTCCGGTTTCTTAACTGATTATATAAATATTCAAAAGTAATATCATCATTCACTCCCCAGGCATTACTGGTCTGTTCGGCCAATGAGAAATCTGTATTGGCTGTAAGACGCTGATAACCGGTACTCAGCAGATAACTCTTCATATTGGTAAAGTTGATATCACCTCCATACAGGAAATCTGTTTTATAACCCGCCTTGGACAATCCTTCAGCTATAGCAGGCAGCGTACGGCTCTTGGCAGGAATTTTCATTACCGATGCCGTAGGCAATCCAAGGTAACCGCTGAAAGTACAGACTGTTCCACGGTCGGTACGGAAACTATTAGCATAACAGTTTGTAAAAAAGATCCCTTCCTTTGACAGACGGTTAAAGTGGGGTGTCACATCAGGAAGACCGCCTAAAGGTTCTACAAAAGCACCTCCAAAACCTTCCATCAAAATAATAAGAATATTGGGACGCTTGGTATTCAGGACTTGAATAATACTATCCCCATCTGTTGTAGGATAAAGTCCGTCAAACAATGCAGCCCGCTTCTCTTCATCAAAGAAATTGAACTCTGATGCAAAATCCTGGGATTTACCCATAGAAGACAACAAACTGAAATCGGGATTGACCGCCGAATGATTCAAGAAAGGTTCGTTGCTGAAATATACTTGCCCTATATTAGAAGTGGATTCTGTTACACCACCACGTATAATGATGAAAAGTACACCTCCTAATAACAGCATTCCCGCAGTTCCCGCTATCCGTTTCCGGGTGGCGGTCAAAACGGAAGGCGTGATTTTCAGCAAGACCCAACAATTCAGAACTATGAGTAACAAGATGGCAAGAACCCTCAGCAAGATAAATCCAACGGAAACACTCGCCAAAGCTTCCTTCGGTGAATCGATATAAAGAAAAACAGATGCGTCCAGTTTAAATCCCCAAAATGTATATAATGCCATATCTACCACAAAAATGATAGAAATAAGCGCGGCGGCCAAAATATAATACCCGTAAAGTATTTTTTTCAAAGGGAATTTCCTAAACCAAATACTTATCAGTACCAACAAGAATGGAAATGCAGTAAGATATCCCGCCGTAGCGGCATCAAGACTGGCTCCATGAATCATTACCTGCATATAATCGGCAAACCCGAATCCTTTTTCAATGGAACCATTATAGAGCATGAATAATGGTTTCTGTAGAATAAATATCAGTAAGACCGTAAAAAAGTACAAGCTGATATAAGCAATCCTCTTTTTCATATCTTCAGTTCTTTATTATTTCCGTCCGAAATCAGCCGGGACTCTCCCCATCGGTCGGTTTCCCACTTCAATAAAGGTGTGGTATATTTATTTTCTTTCAGCCAAATTTCGGCCCGTTCTATCATTTGAAAAAGTTTCTCCGTCTGAGGAGTCCGTTCCAGTTTAGTTTTACATTTCTTCTGCTTCACCCAACTCAACGCATTACGGCTGTCCGAGTAAACAGGCATATTGATATTTTTCTGCTTCATCAACGCCAAAGCATGGACAATGGCAAGAAACTCTCCAATATTATTCGTTCCATAAACAGGACCGAAATGAAAAACCTCCTGTCCGGTAAGCAAATAAACGCCCCGATATTCCATCGGTCCGGGATTTCCACTGCAAGCAGCATCCACAGCCAGGCAGTTCATATCAAAGTTCTCGGGAAGTTGTTTAGGAACATCTTCTTTTTTAACAGCATTCTTACCTATATAATGGAAAGCGGAAGAAGCCAAGGCGTGTTCCGCCTCCTCTTTGGTCTCGAATGACTTGTATTGTGCGCCATCGTAACCTTTTATCTGTAGCTGGCAGTCAGTCCAAGAGTCATAAACTCCCGGATTGACGCCTTTCCATACTACATAATATTTCTGTTTCTTTACCATTTACATACGTTCAGGCACTTCAATACCAGTAGGCCCATTGCTGTCTTTACAATCTTACCCACATTAGCACTCAATGCCAGACGGAAGACTTTCAACGCTTCATTTTCTTCACGCAGAATACTGAAATCATGATAGAACTGGTTGTATTCTTTCACCAAATCGTATGCATAGTTTGCTATAATGGAAGGATTATAGTCTGAGCCTGCCTGCTTGACAACCGATTTAAAATCAGCCAGCATCTGAATCAAACCTTCTTCTTTTGCGCTCAGTTCCAAACCTGCTGGAATGATTTCGGGAATAACGATACCTGCTTCAGCCGCTTTGCGTAATACAGACTGGACACGGGCATACGTATACTGAATGAAAGGTCCTGTATTGCCATTGAAATCTATCGATTCTTTCGGGTTGAAAGTCATATTTTTACGTGCGTCCACCTTCAGGATAAAATATTTCAAAGCGCCCAAACCAACAATACGGGCAATATTGTCGGCTTCTTCTTGAGTCAGACCGTCCAATTTACCTAATTCAGCAGAAGTTTCCTTAGCAGTTTCAATCATTGCTCCATCAAATCATCCGCATCCACTACTGTACCTTCACGACTTTTCATTTTGCCCTCGGGCAGCTCTACCATACCGTATGAGAAATGAACCAATCCTTTGCCCCATTCAAAACCCAATTTGTCCAACAAGATAGAAAGTACCTGGAAATGATAGTTTTGTTCATTACCCACTACATAAATCATCTTGTTGATGGGGTAATCCTGAAAACGTAATTTGGCAGTCCCAATATCCTGGGTCATATAAACAGAAGTACCGTCACCGCGAAGAAGCAACTTATGGTCCAGTCCTTCGGCAGTCAAATCAGCCCATACAGAGTTATCCTCTTTCCGGTAGAAGAAACCTTTTTCCAATCCTTCCATCACTTTCTCCTTACCTTCCAGATAGGTATTCGATTCATAATAAATTTTATCGAAACTAACTCCCATCATCTTATACGTTTCATCGAATCCGGCATATACCCAGTCATTCATCTTCCTCCACAAGGCACGGATCTCAGGGTCATTCGCCTCCCACTTACGGAGCATCTCGCGAGCTTCCAGCATCAGAGGAGAGTTTGCCTCTGCCTTAGCTTTAGCTTCTTCTTCATTCAAGCCTTCAGCCTGGTACTGAGCTGTCAGTTCCTTTACCTCAGCCTTGTAATGCTTGTCAAAAGCTACATAATAGTCACCAATCAAATGGTCCCCCTTCTTGCCCGATGATTCAGGTGTTTCACCGTTACCATATTTCAACCAGGCCAGCATGGACTTACAGATATGGATACCACGGTCATTCACAATATTGGTCTTGACCACCTTATTGCCATTTGCCGCCATGACATTTGCCAAGGCATTTCCCAACAGGTTGTTACGGACGTGACCCAGATGAAGCGGCTTGTTTGTATTGGGAGAAGAATACTCAATCATCACCAACGGAGAGTTTTCCGTAGCCTTTTCAATACCGTATTCGGGAGCAGCCTGAATAGAATTCAAAAGTTCAATCCAACAATCCGAAGCAATTGTCAAATTAAGAAAGCCCTTCACTGCATTGTAGGCTGAAACCAATTCGGGAGCATGCTCTTTCAGGTATCCGCCTATTTCCTGTGCGGTCTGTTCAGGAGCTTTCTTGGACATTTTCAGAAAAGGGAAAACAACCAAAGTAAGATGTCCTTCAAACTCTTTCTTAGTCTTTTGCAGTTGTACCATTTTTCCGGGTACATCCTGTCCGTACAACGTTTTGATAGCGCTGATAATGGACGTGGTGAGTTTTTCTTCTATATTCATAATATGTACGTACACTTATTTGTTATTGAGTTGCAAAGATAGACATTTTAGGCGAAATCTTTCCTATCTTACTTTAATTTACTATCTTTCCTCTCCGCAAACTATATCCTTTTAACTAAAAAAATAAGTATCAAAAAGTCAAAAGTCACTATTTTATCGAATAAGAATAAGAGGACAACTTTCACTAATCAAGAGAATTCCACTTTATAAAAAGCTAAATTATCTGCATAAACATACAATGACTAATTAAATATGTCCAACAACACATTCCCAGTTCATTAGAAATATAAAAATACATTGACTACAAGAATTAATTCAACACGAAATTACATAAACACTTGATTGATAAAACAATATTATATATTAAATCCACATTAAAACAAGACAAACACTATTTTGATAAAGTTAAGAAAAACCGTATATTTTTATCCTAAAGAAAGGACTTCGTAAAAAATATATTAAAATATATTATCCTATTTAAATCAAAATACATATATTTGCGGTCATTATTAAATAATGCAATTATAAGAATGCAAGCAAAAAGAAATCCTAATGCAGTTGAATAGTAATAAAACCACTATGGAAAACGACACAATGATACAAGAAATTGCATTTACAATTTAAAAAAGAGAGTTCAATACATAATGCCTGAAATATGGCAATTTATAAACCCCTAATTAAAGCCAAGTTTATATGAGCAGATTTTCTTCATTATTATGTAGCTTGCTATTCTGCATGATTACATATGCACAGGAAATTACAGTAACTGGTAAAGTCACCGCAGGAGGCGAAGAAATGCCTGGTGTCACAGTAGCTGTAAAAGGACAAACTCGCGGTACCATCACTTCTACCGATGGCAGCTACCAGATTCAGGTTAACGGCAATGAAAGCCTGATCTTCTCTTTTGTAGGTTACGAAACAGTAACTATACCGGTAAACAAACGCAAAGTTATTAACGTAGAATTGAAGGAAACAACCCAAATGGTAGATGAAGTAGTTATAACCGTTCCTTACGGTACTGCCAAAAAATCCACATTTACAGGGTCTGCAAGCTATATTCCACCGGCACTATTGAAAAAGCACAGGTCAGTAGTGTGTCAAAAGCATTGCAAGGAACTGTAGCTGGTTTACAGTCTTTTTCCTCCAGCGGTCAACCCGGATCAGACGCAACTATCCTGATTCGTGGAGTTGGTTCTGTAAACGCTTCAACCAATCCCCTCTATGTGGTCGATGGTGTTCCTTACGATGGTGCTCTTTCCTCCATAGCATCTTCAGATATTGCGTCAATCACTGTATTAAAAGATGCAGCTTCCGCTGCATTGTATGGCTCACGTGCAGCAAACGGCGTAATTATGATCACCACCAAACAAGGAAATAAAGATAGCGCACCCACCGTTGAATTATCTGCTAAATATGGTTTTTCAAGCCGTGCACGCGCAGACTACGACCAGTTGAATACAAACCAATATTATGAATTATATTGGGAAGCCATGCGTAACTATCGTATGGACAACGGTTACTCTGCCGAAGAAGCTGCAGCATGGGCATCAAGCAATGTTACAGGCAATCTAGCATCAACTTATGGCAGTGCTTACCCTGAGCCAATCGGCCATGACGGAAAACTGGTAGCAGGTGCCAAACCATTATGGAACGACAGCTGGGACGACGCCCTTTCACAAGATGCACACTATACAGATTTAAATGTACGCGTAAGTGGTGGTAGCAAAACCTCCAAATATTTTGTTTCAGCAGGTTACATGGATGATCAAGGTGCTTATATCTGCTCTGGTTTCAAACGCTATACTCTCCGCGCCAACGTGACTTCAGATATCCGCAAATGGTTACAGATCGGATTGAATGTATCAGGAACTCATTCTGTTCAAGACTATCCCAAGCAAGATGACTCAACAATCTCCAATGTGGTCATGTTTGCCCGTTCATTGCCATCATTCTATCCAGTGTATCAACGTGACTTGGCAACTGGAGCATATTTATTGGACGAAAATGGTAACCGTATGTTCGATTATGGTGAGTATCGTCCTAACTCGTATGCAAAATATAATCTGCTGGCTTCCATGCCACACGATAAAAGCGAGATAAAACGCGATGCTGCTTCTTTACGTGGCTTTATCCAAATAACTCCTATCGAAGGACTTTCTTACAAAATGTCTTTGAATATTGACTATAATAACAAAACAAATCATGACTACACCAATCCTACTTACGGTACAGGTTCTATCAGTGGTGGCAGCGTAAGCAAATACAACTACCGCACTACAGGCATGACTTTTAATAATGTCATTAATTATCAACACACGTTCAATGATGTACATGATATCCGTGTGATGGCCGGTCAGGAGTACTATGAATATAACACTTCCAATTTCGGCGGAAGCCGCAGCAAAGTCATCATGGATGGATTCTATGAGCCCGACGCAGCTTCCTCTTTAGGTGATTTTGGCGGAAACAGCGACCAATACAAGCTGTTAAGTTTCTTTGGAAGTGCTGAATACTCGTACGATCAAAAATACTTCTTATCGGCTTCTGTCCGTTCTGACGGTTCTTCCCGTTTCCATCCGGATCATCGTTGGGGTACTTTCTGGTCAATAGGCGCATCTTGGAAAATTATGCAGGAAGAGTTTATGAAGGACACATCAGACTGGATATCTAATTTATCATTGCGTGCCAGCTACGGAGCGCAAGGTAATGACCAGGTAGGTTATTATGCGTATCAGGCGCTCTATTCCATACGTAATAACCTCGGTGAATCCGGTTTGCATGCTTATCGTCTGGCAACTCCTAATTTATCATGGGAAACCAATCTAAATACTAATATCGGCTTGGATTTTGGTTTCTGGAACAATCGCCTAAGTGGTACAATCGAATACTTTGAACGTCGTTCCAAAGATTTATTATTCTCTAAAGACTTAGTTCCATCTTCAGGTTTCTCAAATATGGACGAAAATATTGGTGCCATCAAAAATTATGGATGGGAATTCCAAATCTCAGGATATCCTATCATGACTAAAGATTGGAAATGGAAACTTTCTTTTAATGCTACTACCTATAAAAACAAAATAACCTCATTACCTGCCGAAGAAATGTGGAGTGGCAACAAGAAATGGGTAAAAGGAGGATCGTTATATGACTTCTATTTAGTAGAATGGGCTGGTGTCAATCCTGAAAATGGTAATCCCATGTGGTATCGTTACAATACCAACGGAGAAAAAAGTAACCACAGAAGACTATTCATCAACCACGCCGGACGACAAAGTAAAATGTGGCAATTCACTACCAGACTGGACTGGCGGTCTTCAATCAGATCTTTCATTCAAAGATTTTACATTATCATTCTTATTCTCTTATTCCATTGGTGGTAAAATCTACAATGGGGATAAAGTTTCATTGATGAGCCAAGGACCTACAGGTACCAGTTGGAGCGTAGATATGTTAGACCGTTGGACTCCTGAAAATCCCTATACCGATGTACCACGTCTGACTACTTCTCCCAAAAGCTCATGGACAAACTCTTCAAATCGGTTCTTAGTTGACCGTTCATACTTACGTCTGAAGAATATTACATTTTCTTACAATCTGCCGAAGTCATTGCTGAACACATTGACACTGAAAGATGCAAGCATATTTTTTCAAGCAGAAAATATGCTGACATTAGCCAAACAACAAGGTCTAGACCCAGAGCAAACTTTCGGAGGCTCTACTTACTATCGTTATCCGGCAATGAAAACTATTTCATTCGGTATCAATGTGAAACTTTAATACAGAAAGAAGAATATGAAAACTATTTTTAAATATATATTTTCAGTCGCACTGGGAAGTATAATGCTCACTTCCTGCGATTTGGATACAATTCCTACAACTTATGTAGATGCCGGTTCTGTTTTCGGTAAAACAGGAGATGCCGAAAAAGTACTTAATGGTGGTTGGAACTACCTGATGGAAACTTTCAATTCTTACGCCAACCCTGGCTATGGAGCAATGTTACGTGCAAATGATGCAATGGGTTCTGACGTAGTACTAAACACCAAATATGGTTTTAGAGCACACAATGAATTTACCGCTATTTATGGAAAAGGGGGCACAAATACCCTAAGCTGGCTTTTAGCATACCGTGTTATTAATGACTGCAATGGTGTATTAGATAATATTGATGCTGCCGAAGGCACACAAATTGACAGAAATCGAATCAAGGGACAAGCGTTAGCCTTACGTGGTTTTCTATATTTACATCTAGCTTCTTGTTATTCTTTTGCCATTGATAAAGATCCAGATGCTGTATGTGCACCTATCTATACACAATCAACAGATGAAACAATTGCAGCTGAAGGAAAACCTGCATCAAGTGTCAGTGAAGTATATGCGCAATCTATCAATGATTTAGAAGAAGCATTAGAACTTATTCCCGAAACTTATGTACGTGACGCCAAACACAAAATTGATAATGAAGTTGTCCTAGGTATTCTCTCACGTGCCTGTCTTTATGCTCGTCAATGGGAAAAAGCTAAAACTTACTCAGACAAATTGTTAGCTAAAAACAATTATCTAATGACTGAAAGTGAATATAAAGCTGGATTCAATTCTGTAGACAATAAAGAATGGATTTGGGGGCATGCTCAAACCAACGATCAAAGTAATGCCAGTTATCAGTTTCATTATTTAGATACTACAACTAAAGGATCATACTATTATAGCTTCAATGTAGACCCTTACTTCCGTGATTTGTTCGAAGATGGTGATTATCGTAAAGATATGCTGTTCTGGGCTACAGATCCAGGAGCTGACGTTGAATCAGCAGCCTATGTATGGATGCGTAACTCTAAATTCAGATTCCGCGATATCGAAAACCAACTTGGTGATATCGTATTGATGCGCGTTGCTGAAATTTATTTGATAAATGCAGAGGCAAAAGCACATCTGAATGACCCAGATGCAATTAACAAATTAAATGATTTAAAAACAGCCAGAGGAGCAAAAACTATTAATACAAATCTTTCACAACAGGATCTATTGGAAACAATTTGGTTAGAACGCCGCAAAGAATTATGGGGTGAAGGATTCAGTTTGATAGACATTATCCGTAACCAACAGGCTGTAGTCCGCAAAGCATATCCCGAAGGTCCCATTGACTATATTTACACTGATGAAAACGGACAAACTCACACACTTAAGAAAAAAACTCAAGGACATCGCTTCTTCAATTTTCCCGATAAAAGTGCGTTCTGTCCAAATAGTAAATATTATTTATACAGAATTACAGATGCAGAAGAACTAGCGAATAAGAACCTTTACAAAGATCATCCTAAGCTCTCAATTTATACAGAATAACAGCAAACTCTAACAAAGTGAAAAACCGTAGCAAATGAATTGTTACGGTTTTTTTATTTTTTCCCGGACAGATTAAGGAAAGACATACCTAAACAATCCTATAGAAGAAATTCCTAATCACGTTTTTTAATATGACCGGGAGTTTCCTGTTTTATTTCTTTTTCAAATCCTCAGGAGAAACCAATTTATAAAGCTTGTCACTAGGACGTACCTTATCGGGGACTTTAAAGGATACATGTTGACCTTTTCTTACCACATCCACCGGTTTCAAATCCACACGCGCCTCATCCAACGTCAGAAATACCGCTCCTGTAGTAGGTCCTGTAATCAGAAGTTTATCCCCTACTTTCATCTCAGCAGCTTCCACCAGAAACTCTGCAACACCAATATTAGAAAAGTACTTGATTCCCTTACCCACATACACTTTACGCTCAGTAGCCTCCGAACCATAGTTCTTACTCCATTCACCCAAACGCTGTCCTAAATAATACCCATTCCAAAATCCCCGATTGAATACAGTCTTCAGCCGCTCATCCCAAGCCTGCTTCTTCTCCTCGGTAAAAGTACCCTCCAGATAAGAACAAATAGCTTCTTTGTAACATTCCACCACAGTGCGTACATACTCAGGTCCACGGGCACGCCCTTCGATCTTGAAGACACGCACACCAGCCTCTATCATTTCATCCATAAAATGAATAGTTTTCAAATCTTTAGGAGACATGATGTATTTATTGTCCACCTCCAGCTCAATATCACTCTCTTTATCCTTCACATCGTATGCACGGCGACATATCTGCATACAAGCCCCCCGGTTAGCAGAAGCATTCATCTCATGCAAACTGAGATAACACTTGCCCGACACTGCCATACAGAGCGCCCCGTGACAGAACATCTCAATGCGGACCAATTCTCCATTCGGACCTTTAATTTGTTCCTTCTGGATAGTATCATAAATCACTCGCACCTGCTTTAAATTCAATTCACGTGCCAATACCACTACATCAGCAAAGCGAGCATAAAATTTCAATGCTCCGGCATTACTGATATTTAATTGGGTGGAAAGGTGTACTTCCTGCCCCACCTCGCAACAATAAGCCATTACCGCCACATCCGCAGCAATCACGGCACTGATGCCTGCCTCCTTAGCCGCATCGACAATGGTACGCATCAAAGCAATATCTTCATCATAAATAATGGTATTGATTGTAAGGTAGCTCTTGATACCATGTTTATCACAGATCTGTGCTATCTCACGTAAATCATTGACAGTAAATGTACTGGCAGAACGTGCACGCATATTCAGACTCTCAATTCCGAAGTAAATAGAATCCGCACCTGCCTGTATAGCTGCCGCCAGCGACTCACGTGAACCTACAGGAGCCATTATTTCAAAGTCTTTTATAGAAGCTTTCATTATTCTTTTGATTAATATGTGTGCAAAGGTAGGCTTTTTTCCGTATTTTTGCAGCCTGATTTCACCACAGATTACACAGATTCACACAGATTATAAATTAATACTCAAATGAATCTGATTTTTCTGTAACCCAAAGATAAACATACAACAATGAAGATTAGAAATATAGACCTGGACAAATACCCAATTTTCCTAGCCCCGATGGAAGATGTAACGGACCCCGCTTTTCGCCTGATGTGCAAGAAGTTCGGTGCTGATATGGTATATACCGAATTTGTATCAGCAGATGCACTGATACGCTCGGTAGGTAAAACTATGCAGAAGCTGAATATCAACGATGAGGAACGCCCTGTAGCCGTCCAGATTTATGGCAGAGACACGGAAACAATGGTAGAAGCGGCGAAAATAGTGGAAGAGGCGCATCCGGACATCCTGGATATTAATTTTGGCTGTCCTGTAAAACGCGTTGCCGGTAAAGGAGCCGGTGCAGGTATGCTGCAAAATATCCCGCTGATGTTGGAGATTACCCGTGCTGTTGTGGATGCTGTAAAAATTCCCGTTACTGTAAAAACACGTCTAGGTTGGGACAATGAGCATAAAATTATAGTAGATTTGGCAGAACAATTACAAGATTGCGGCATTGAAGCACTGACCATTCATGGACGTACCCGTGCACAAATGTACACTGGTGAAGCGGATTGGAGTTTAATAGGTGAAGTAAAAAAGAATCCCCGTATGCATATACCTATCATTGGAAACGGAGATATAACTACGCCACAACGTGCCAAAGAGTGTTTTGACCTGTATGGAGTGGACGCTATTATGATTGGCCGAGCCAGTTTTGGACGCCCGTGGATATTCAAGGAAATAAAACATTATATAGAAACCGGTAAGGAACTCCCTGCCCTTTCTTTTGAGTGGCGGCTGAATGTACTCCGCCAGGAAGTGTTGGACAGTGTGAATCTGCTTGACGAGCGCCGTGGGATTCTTCATGTACGCCGCCATCTGGCTGCTTCTCCTTTATTTAAAGGCATTCCCAACTTTAAAGAGACACGTATCGCCATGCTCCGTGCCGAAACAGTGAAAAAGCTTTTCAGTATTTTGGATTATATCAGGGGAAATTACGGAATGAATTGTTAATGCTACAATATATTAATGTGCCAATTGGCTGTGCTGTATTCCGCATGGCAATTGGCACATTAACATATTGGCATATTGTAGCATTAACACATTATTTATTCTATTTTACGCAAACCTCTTTTAGGAGAGAAATCAATGTTTTTAGGATTGCCCTTATAAGCCACCTCACCACTACTGGATGCTTTCGCAGTCAGCGAACCGGTCACATAACATTCCACATCACCAGAGGAACTGGCACTAGCAGTTACATTTACCGCCTTCATACCTTTTGCCTTTACATCCCCACTACTACTGGCTCTATAAGAAGCGTTCTCACAAATACCTGCCAAAATTACATCTCCGGAAGAGCTGGCATCAGCAGATACATTAGCAGCGTTCAGATTCTTGACAGATACATCACCAGAACTACTGGCATCAGCAGAGAAATTTGTACAAGATACCTTTTCCAGAATCACATCACCCGAACTATTAGCGGTAGCCGCAAAATCATCACAAGAAATAATGCTTCCTGTTACATCACCGCTACTGCTAGCCTTAACAGTAACTTTCCCACTCGTTTTCAGTCCATTCTTTATAATAATGTCACCAGAGCTGGAAGCTTTCAAGCTGTTCACAGCCGGAGCAGAAACTCTTACTTCCTTTTTATGTTTTCCGTTTATTGAAAAATTGTTTCTTGGCGATTTAAAACCAACCTTAAGTACTCCACCCTCTACACGGACATCAATATAGTCCACCAAATTGTCCGGAGCATATATTTCCACATCCTGTCCACCGGAACTTTGAGTATAGATTACATCCACCGAAGAACTGGTAGAGATAGCATTAAAACTACCCACATTCACTTTTTTGGTAACATAGTTCTTGCTAGGAGTTATTCTCTCTGCACATGCTGTTACCGACACTAACATAAGAGTTACCGTCATTAAAGTTGATACTAATTTTCTCATATTACTTTTGTTTTATTTATTAGACGTTATTTCTATGCCAAACGTTGCAACGTTTGACCATTATTTTTAAAGCAAGATTCATGCCAGCAACATTTATCACTGATAATCAACAAGGTATAAACAAAGCAGGGTGTCCGAAAATGGACACCCTGTACGCTTTTATATGCTTTTTAAAACTATTTCAGTACAAGTTGGAAGACTACAGAAGCAAACCAACGCTTATACATATAAGTAGCCGTAATATAAATACATACCGCCGAAATCCATCCGGCAATAACATCAATCAAATAATGCGCCTGAATATAGACCGTAGCACAACATAGAAGTACATAGAACGGTGCCAAGAAATAACATAGTTTCTTATTAACACGATAGGCCATAATCATCACAATGGTAGATATACCGACATGTGAGCTAGGAAAAGCAGCAGTAGGCCGTTCCCCCACTTCCTGTGAGGCTTCCACCAAATTAAAGAAGAAACCATGATCAAAACCGGGACCAGGCAGCAGAATATCATTATTATTAAAATAATCACCGATAGCAGGGAAATGCTGCGCCATCACATTATCCATTCCGATAGCAGGGAAATAAAATTGCGGACCGGCAACCGGAACCAATATATAAATAAGATAATAGATAAAAAACGAAGTGACCAACACAAAAGAAACCTTTTCAAACCACTCAAAACGAAACAAGAAATAATAAATAGTCACAATCCCAATCATTGGATAATAAGCAAAATACCCCATATTAAATGGTTCACTGAACCACATGGAAGGAAAATGTTCACTAAATCTACCGAAGGCTGGCAACGGAACAAAAACTGCTCCGCCGAAGCGAAGAAATTATCCAGATTGGGAAAAAGACGATTAAATTCAAAGGTATCGGGATACCAATACGCTAAAAATGCCATCTGCACAGCCATTCGTATAAATGCCGTAAGTTTACACGGATACTTACGATACAAATATATTAATGCAAACGTAATGGCCACAATGCCTGCACGCTCCGAAAGCATAATTACAGGGTGATCCATACGAGGAAATAATATTAAAACCATTATGGTCGTGAGGGCATTATATATCAGACTAATGCTCTCGACGGCAAACAATCCTTCACACTGTCTACCCGTTTGAATAAATTTAAAGCCATCCTTCTTTCTTATACCATGCAATGATTTCCTTTACTCCCTTGTCTAAAGGGTACTCAGGACGATATCCCAGTTCTTCCACCAAGGGTGAAATATCGCATTGCCAATTACGTTGTTTCATTATTTTATATTTGTCAGCATTCAGCGTACTTACCTTTCCCAGGCAACGCGCTGAAAATTCAGCGAGCAAAGATACAACTTTTAAAATAAATAATGGGCATTTAATGTGTATAACCCACGGATTACCAAGTTCTTTTTGTATCAAATCAGAAAAAGTACGGCTGAAATAGACATTTCCGTCACTAACAAAATAGGCGCGCTGCCGCACTCCATGTTCTATTGCCAAAAAAACAGCTTGTACCAAATCTCTCACATAAATAAAGGTAAGATCCTGCCTTTTAAAACCAGGAGCAAAGTCTATATGCTGCTTGATAGACTTCACCATCAGAAAATAATCGCGTTCGCGAGGTCCATAAACTCCAGTAGGACGGAAAATCACTGTCGGAAAATCATTCAATGATTGCAGGTAATGTTCCGACTTTAGCTTACTGACCCCATATGCCGTATTGGGCATTGCCGTATCACGTTCACTAATAGGTGCATAATTATCTTCATGAATAGGACCGAAAATACTAAGTGAACTGATATAAACAAATTGCCGGGGAACCATATCCAAGGTCCTCAAAGCTTCTACAAAATTACGGGTATAAACATAATTACCTTTGTCGAATTCGTCTTTATGACGGCATTTAGTAACACCGGCACAATGAATGATATAATCCCATCCCTGATGCAATTGTTTATGAACAGCCAATTGCTCCGTCAACCTTCCGGGATGAGCAAAATCCAATTCGGCAAATTGAATGCGAGGATCTTTCAAATAGGCACGACTACTGCTTTTACGTACACCAGCCCATACCTGCATATCTCTCTCCAATCCTCCTTCCACCAGGAAACTGCCAATAAATCCGCTTGCTCCGGTTACCAATACTTTCTTTAATCGGCAAGTATTCTTCTGTGCAAATTCTTCGTTATTCATTCTTCGTATTTTATTTCACCGGTTCCACATGAATACCCACATGAGTATCCTCTCCAAATTTTTCTTTTAATCTATGTTCAATACCTGTTGCTGTTTCGTGCGCTTTATGCAGAGAAATGTTCCCATCCATGCGTATATGAATCTCTATAGCATAATTGTTCCCAATGCGTCGCGTGCGTAAATGATGCGGCTCGCTCACTCCATCAAAAGATAACACAATCCCCTCTATCTCACGTTCCACGCTATCCGGCAAAGACTTTTCCAGCAATTCATCCAAGCAAGGAATCAGCAACTTAATGGAAACCCGCATAATAAAGAAACTGACTGTCACAGCGGCAATAGGATCAAGTACCGCCCAATGAGGACCAAGTAAAATCGCTCCGCCAATACCGACAGTCGTACCAATGGATGATAATGCATCACTCCTATGATGCCATGCATTCGCCACAACAGCCTGTGAATCGCATCTTTTCCCCACTCTGACTGTATATTGATAAAGTATTTCCTTCAACAAAATAGAAATAATGGCAGCAACCAATGCCAACATTCCCGGTTGACGAAGCTCCCCACCTCGTAGAAAAACCAATATTTCTGTTGCTCCATTCCATAATATTCCAAATCCTATCCCCAATAATGCCATACCAATGAAAGCAGTAGCCAATGTTTCATATTTCCCATGACCATAATCATGGCTCTTGTCCACTGGTTTATTGGATATACGTACAAAAAGAATCACTACTACGTCCGTAATGAAGTCAGATAGAGAATGAACTGCATCTGCCAACATAGCGGTACTATGCCCTGCGATTCCGGCAAGAAATTTAAAAATAACCAGCAAGAAATTAACAAAACTCCCCACTAGTGTAACTTTATAAATTTCTTTTTCCCTGATTTTCTTATCAAGTTCAGTCATAACAGTTTTTTTAGAACGGACAAAGATAGCACGTTTCATTTAGATTCAACCAAATTTAATGTATCTATTGAACCACTATTCCATTTATTTTGTTTACTTTGTAGCACATAATACATTAATATATCCCCTTATGGCTAAAAAGAAAGAAAAAAAAGCAGGGAAACGTATGAAAAAAAGCGAAAATGTCTGAACGACTGATAAGCTTATTCCACACCAAACCAAACGAAACATTCAGTCTGAAACAATTATCAAGCAGTCTGAACCTCACTACACATCCGCTTAAAATGCTTTGTGCCGACATCATTACTGAAATGATTGAGGATGATTTTCTGCAAGAAGTAGAAAAAGGACACTACAAACTGAACGACCACGGCCTGATTATGACTGGCGTCTTTCAGCGTAAAAGCAACGGCAAGAACTCCTTCATCCCCGATGATGGTGGAGAAACTATTTTCATAGCCGAACGTAATTCGGCACATGCCATGAATAATGACAAAGTAAAAATAGCCCTCTTTGCCAAACGTAAGAATCGGAATCCGGAAGGTGAAGTGATAGAAATTCTGGAACGTGCCAATGATACTTTTGTCGGTACACTGAAAGTAGAGAAATTCTACGCCTTCCTGCTGACCGAGAACCGCACCCTGGCAAATGATATTTTTATCCCGAAAGATAAGCTGAAAGGTGGAAAGAATGGGGACAAAGCGGTTGTGAAAATTGTAGAATGGCCCGAAGAGGCAAAAAATCCGATAGGACAAGTCATTGATATCTTGGGAAAAGCAGGAGAAAACACAACTGAGATGCATGCCATTTTGGCCGAATTCGGTTTACCTTACGTATATCCTAAGAATGTAGAAACCGCTGCCGAAAAGATTCCGGCAGAGATTTCCGAAGCGGACTATGCAGAACGTGAAGATTTCCGCAATGTAACAACTTTCACCATTGACCCCAAAGATGCAAAGGACTTTGATGACGCGCTCTCCATCCGTCTCATCAAACCGGGACTATGGGAAGTAGGCGTGCACATTGCCGATGTTACTCATTACGTAAAAGAAGGAAGCGTTATCGACAAAGAAGCTGAAAAGCGCGCTACTTCCGTTTATCTGGTAGACCGTACCATCCCCATGTTGCCCGAACGGCTGTGTAACTTCATCTGTTCCCTCCGCCCCGACGAAGAGAAACTGGCATTCTCCGTCATTTTCAATATGAATGAAAAGGGAGAGGTGAAAGACTCGCGCATCGTGCACACCATTATAAAGAGCGACCGCCGTTTCACCTATGAGGAGGCGCAAAAAGTGATTGAAACGGGTGAAGGCGACTACAAAGAAGAAATTCTGGAGCTGAACAAACTGGCACAAATCCTGCGTAAACAAAGATTGGCTGCCGGTGCTATTGACTTTGACCGCATAGAAGTGAAATTTGAGATAGACGAAACCGGCAAACCACTCAGTGTCTACTTCAAAGAATCCAAAGAAGCCAATAAGTTGATAGAAGAATTTATGTTGTTGGCCAACCGCACGGTTGCCGAAAGAATCGGTAAAGTACCTAAAAACAAGAAAGCCAAAGTATTCCCTTATCGTATCCACGACCTTCCGGACCCCGATAAACTGGAGAACTTGAATTGGTTTATCAATCGCTTCGGATATAAGATACGTACATCGGGTAGCAAAACAGAGATATCCAAATCCATCAATCGTTTACTGGACGACATAAAGAATAAGAAAGAACAAAATCTGGTGGAAACCGTATCCTTGCGTGCCATGCAAAAGGCCCGTTATTCCACTCATAATATTGGCCACTATGGTCTGGCATTTGACTATTATACTCACTTTACCTCACCTATCCGCCGTTTTCCGGATATGATGGTTCATCGTCTGCTCACCCGCTATCTGGCAGGAGGACGTACGGTACAGGAAACGAAATACGAAGAGTTGTGCGACCATAGTTCTGAAATGGAACAAATCGCCGCCAATGCAGAACGTGCTTCTGTAAAATACAAACAAGTAGAGTTTATGGGTGAACGTTTGGGCATGGAGTTCGATGGAGTCATTTCCGGAGTTACCGAATGGGGACTTTATGTGGAATTGAACGAAAACAAGTGCGAAGGTATGGTTCCCATGCGTGACCTTGGTGATGATTATTATGATTTCGATGAAAAGAACTATTGTCTGACGGGGCGCCGGCATCACAAAAAATTCAGTTTGGGAGATCCGGTTACCATTAAAGTGGCCCGCGCCAATCTGGAGAAAAAGCAACTTGATTTCGCTTTGATCGAGAAATAAAGATTAACATCCTGTTGTAGGGGCAGACTGGATCTTTCCCTACAACAAGACAATAGTTTCATTTACCTCACTCTTCTATTCAACTGATTATTCGCTTTATCCGGCTTGGATTTACCGATCCGTTTGCCACCGGACTTCTTTTTAGTTTCCTGTTTCACCTTAAAAGCAAATGGATTTTTCTTATTTACCATAAATATTCCCTTTTTCTGCAAAAATAAAGGATTAAAGTCAATATTCATTCTATTTATTGGCAATAATATAGAATTTACTTACTTTTGTCCTTCCAAAACATTCAATTCATGACTACATTCAATTACACGAACATATTAACGCAGGCAGTAGATGAATTATCTGAAAGCCAGTCCTATAAAGGATTATTCCATCAACACAAAGATGGAGATCCTTTACCATCTGCCAAATCCCTATACAAGATAGTAGAATTGGCACGCGCCATTATCTTCCCTGGTTACTTTGGTAATTCCACCGTTAACAGCCATACCATCAACTACCATATCGGTGTAAATGTAGAAACCCTGTTCGGCCTGCTGACTGAACAAATTCTGGCAGGACTTTGCTTCGGACAAGAAAACAGTAAAAATGCAACCGATGACAATGAACCGTGCAGAGAAACAGCCTCTTTGCTGGCAGCTCGTTTCATCAATAAATTGCCCGAACTCCGCCGCATTCTGGCTACCGATGTAGAAGCCGCATATTATGGTGATCCCGCCGCCACATGCTTTGGTGAAATCATCAGTTGCTATCCAGCTATCCGAGCTATCAGCAATTACCGCATCGCACATGAGCTGTTAATACTGGGTGTACCTTTAATCCCACGCTTCATTACAGAAATGGCACATTCGGAAACCGGTATCGATATTCATCCGGGGGCACAAATAGGACATCATTTCACTATTGACCACGGTACAGGTGTAGTAATCGGAGCAACCAGCATCATCGGAAATAATGTGAAGCTCTATCAAGGGGTAACATTAGGAGCTAAAGCTTTCCGCTAGACAATAATGGAAATCCCATTAAAGGCATTCCACGTCATCCTATTTTGGAAGACGATGTCATTGTATATTCCAATGCAACAATCTTAGGGCGTGTTACTATTGGCAAGGGGGCTACCGTAGGAGGTAATATTTGGGTAACAGAAAATGTACCTGCCGGATCACGTATCGTACAACGAAAAAACAAAGACGAATAAAGACCTTTTGTCATCATAGATTAGTTTGGATTACATTCATAATTTATCAAGTTTTAAATATGTGTAAATCCATGTAATCTATGATCAGAAACTTCTTTATGCACCACGGAAGTCTCAGCACAAAGCAGCATCTCTGTGTATAATCGGCATCAATCACAAGAGAACCTCCAAATTTCTCAGCCAGCAACCGGCAGATAGGAAGCCCTAATCCTGTCCCTCGCATAAAATCATCTAATTGGGTAAAACGTTCAAATACAAAATCATGCTTGTCTTTAAGAATTCCTTTCCCTGTATCAATAATAAGTAATAAGTCTGCCGCCCCATGCAAAATAGTAATATTTTAAATTATCCAGCCTCAAACATACTTTCTTCACCTCATCCGTCTGTTTCAATATATTCTCTTCATCATTCTTATAATAAAAATAATCCAGCTTAATACAATAAGAAATAATTTGCATATGCTTATCGCCCGATTCCTCACTTCTTTGCAGAAGAGTATCACACATACTTAAAACAAGAGGGGAATCCATAATTTGAAGAAAAACATAAATTGACAAATAAAAACAGAAAAAGGAGCACCGACACTCTGATACTCCTTTCTCCTAAACTAAAGCAAACCAACGGTTACTTTGAAGCATATGCGCACAACATCCACACCATTTTTTCCTGTTCCTTCAAATAGTCACTCATCACCGCTACAGTAGCCTCATCACCGGCTTGTGAAGCGACAGCCAAAAGTTTACGCTCTTCCACGATGAAATGACTGTAAGTTTCCAAAATGTTGTTCAATGCTTCGTCACCGTTTGTAACACCCTCTACCTCTTTTATATTCGATACTTTCAAATAATCGCTATACTTGTTCTTCGGGACGCCTCCCAGCATCAGGATACGTTCTGCCAGTTCATCCACTTTCTCGGCTGCATTGTTATACAAATCCTCAAATTTGCTGTGCAGTACAAAGAAACCATGCCCTTTAATATTCCAGTGGAACCCACGAAGATTAGCATAAAATACTTGGTAGTCTGCCAATAATTGTTGCAATGATTCTACTACCTTTGCAGCTGCCGCTGAATCTAACTTGATATAATCTAATGTTCTCATAATGTTTTTATTTTTAAATTGATTACTTTTATTTTTTTCTCTGATGCAAAGATAAGGGGGAAAGTAATGCGTGTCAAACTGATAATTTCTATCTTTGTATAGATAAAATCTATTAAGCTGAAAATTATGAACCTGCAACAACTGGAATATATCCTTGCCGTGGATGAGTTAAGGCACTTTGCCAAAGCTGCCGAATACTGTAATGTAACACAACCCACCTTGAGTGCCATGATACAAAAGCTGGAAGATGAGTTAAACACCAAATTATTCGACCGTACCACCCAACCCGTCCAACCTACACTGACAGGACGGAAAGTGATAGAACAAGCCAGAATAACCTTGCGCCAGGCCAATCTGATTAAAGATATAGTAAAGGAAGAAGCATGTTCGTTAGGAGGTATATTCCGTATAGGAGTCCTGCCTACAATCGCACCCTACCTGCTACCCCGTTTCTTTCCCGAACTAATGGAAGAATACCCTTCCTTGGACATCAGAGTTACAGAGATGAAAACACAAGAATGCCTGGAGGCACTGAAAGCGGGTGAACTGGAAGCTGTCCTTATTGCCGGAGCAGCAGAAGGGGCCCATTTCCACTCCATACCTCTTTATTATGAATCTTTTTTAGGATATGTTTCAAGACATAACGCTCTCTTTAAAAAAGAAATGATCCGTTCCAGCGAAGTCAGCGGTGAACAGTTGTGGCTGTTGGACGAAGGACATTGTTTCCGCGACCAACTGATGCGTTTCTGCCAATTGGAATCCGCCCAGTCTTGTCAAATTGCATACCGGCTGGGAAGCATGGAAACTTTCATGCGCATGGTAGAAAGCGGAAAAGGTATCACATTTATCCCCGAACTAGCCGTATTGCAACTCAATGACGAACAAAAACGACTGGTGCGTCCGTTTGCCATGCCACGTCCCACACGGAGAATCTACATAGTGACACGTACAGACTTCATTCGTCATACCCTGCTCAATATGCTGATAGAAAAAATCAAAGCCTGCATACCTAAAGAGATGCTGACATTGCAAAATGGTCAAAAAGTAGTATGACAGCAAACTTTTTAATAAAACAGTAACGTCCTATACACCTTCCTGTAACAGGTAAATACGATATTTGCAGTACAATAAAAAAGGAGGTATATATGAAACTTAAAAGCAATGAATATCAGATAGAATGTACACCCGACGGGGAATATTACGCCTTTTTAACAGACTACCACCAATGCTGCACTTACGGTGAAACTGCCGAAGAAGCATTGGAAACCCTGTCAGATATCGCCGATGAGTTTTTCAGCGAAGTAAACGAAGTCTATCTGGCAGAAGAACTCGTATAAAAGTCACTCAACCTATTAATCATAGAATTCTCTTACAGAAACCATACCTGTGCGATACAGATATGGTTTCATTTTTATTTTAAGCATGCCCCATACGGTATAGACTGTATCCCAGATAAACCAAATACAAACAAGAGACCAGTATCATTAAAGCACAAACCACATATCCTTTACGTTTCTCATTCGTCAATTCCATTTTCATTCTGATTTCTATTTAAGTTTCTTGATTCAGCAAAAATGGCAAATTCCTGTGTAGAATTTATTTCTATAGGATAACAATTATATTGCCGGATACATTTTTTCAATTTATTCCAAAGATACACCAAATCCCGTTTTCAAAGACTTTTTATAATTGAAGATAAATAAAGAACCCCGGCAAAGAGAGCGGATGTCCCGATTTCATCCTCTTTTTTGCTTCATCAGACAGATTAATTCTCTAAATAATTGATTAGCAAACAGAAAATCATTAAATTTGTCCCATCAATTGAAATTACGTAATTATCATTTAAGATGAAGGAAGAATTCGAGCTAATCGCCAAGACTTTCCAGGGACTGGAAGAAGTACTGGCAAAAGAACTCACCGAGCTGGGAGCCAGCAATATAGAAATAGGAAGACGCATGGTAGCCTTTATGGGCGATAAAGAAATGATGTATAAGGCAAACTTCTGCCTGCGTACTGCCATCCGCATCCTGAAACCCATTAAACATTTTGAGGCGAAGAATGCGACGAAGTTTACGAAGCTATCAAAACCATTGCATGGGAAAACTTCTTGGATAAAGATAAAAGTTTTGCCGTAGACGCTGTGGTTTTCTCGAACGAATTCCGTCACTCCAAGTTCGTGGCCTATAAAGTAAAAGATGCCATTGTGGACTATTTCCGTGAAAAGACAGGAGAGCGCCCCTCGGTACGCATCAACCATCCGATGTGGCACTGAACATCCATATAGCCGAAGATAAATGTACTCTGTCACTAGATAGCTCGGGTGAGTCACTCCACCGCCGGGGTTATCGCCAGGAAGCCGTAGAAGCTCCTTTGAATGAGGTACTGGCAGCCGGTATGATCCTGATGACCGGATGGAAAGGCGAATGTGATTTGATAGACCCGATGTGCGGTTCAGGAACAATCCCTATCGAAGCCGCCCTGATAGCACGTAACATCGCTCCCGGCGTATTCCGCAAGGAGTTCGCTTTTGAAAAGTGGAACGATTTTGATCAGGAACTATTTGACCGCATCTACAATGACGACTCACAGGAACGTGAGTTCACACATAAAATTTTTGGATATGACAACAATCCGAAAGCAAATGAAATCGCCACTCACAATGTGAAAGCAGCCGGACTGAGCAAGGAAATTATCTTAAAAATCCAACCGTTCCAGCAATTTGAGCAACCCAAAGAAAAAAGCATCATCATCACCAACCCTCCTTATGGAGAACGTATCTCAACCAATGACTTGCTGGGCCTGTATCAAATGATAGGCGAACGTCTGAAACACTCTTTCACCGGCAATGATGCATGGGTACTAAGTTACCGTGAAGAATGTTTTGACCAGATTGGTTTAAAGCCTTCTATAAAAATTCCCCTGTTCAACGGTTCGTTGGAATGCGAATTCCGCAAATACCAATTATTCGACGGCAAATTCAAAGAATTCCGTAGTGAAAATGCCGATCGGGAGTTCAAGCCCCGCCGAGAAGAAATCCGTCCGCGCCGTAACACGGAAAAAGTAGAATATGGAGAACGCAGAGAACATCGTAGTTTTGACAACAGACGTGAAGGACACGGAGAGTACAAAGGAGGAGAGCGCAGAGAAAGACGCTCTTTTGATGACAAACGTGAGAGACGTGGCGATTTCAAAAGAGGAGAACACCGCAACTTTGGTGACAAACGTGAAGGCCGCGACAATTTCAAAAGCAGCCCCCGTAAATTTGACGACAATAAGGAAAAGACAGAAGAATAAACAGTTATGAGAAAATTAATCAATCTGATCGCCTTATTAATCATGGCTTCATCTGTAACATGGGCACAAGACAAGAAAAGTTTCACACTGGAAGACTTGATGCCGGGAGGAAACAATTACTATAACCTGCTTCCACAGAATCTGTATGGTTTGCAATGGTGGGGGGATGTATGCATCAACGCCGACATAGAAGAGGTAAAAACCATCCATCCGGCAAATGGAAAGGAAAACGTACTTATCACTTTGCAGGAAGTGAATGAACTGTTGGCAAACAAGAAATTAGGGAAAATCAACCACTTCAGAAATGTATCTTTCCCATACGCTGAAAAGATGATGTTGGTAAATACCACATCCAATAAAGTGCTGATCGATTTAACTAAAAAGGAAATAATATGGAGTCAGCCTCTCTCTCCTAAAGCCGCCAACCAGGACTGGAACAAGGAAAGCCGTTCATTGGCTTATACCCTTGACAACAATCTGTTTGTAACGACTGCGACGGGAAAACACAACAAGTCACCGATGAACCGAAAGGCATCGTATGCGGACAAAGCGTACACCGTCAGGAATTTGGTATCTCAAAAGGTACTTTCTGGAGTCCGAAAGGAAATCTGCTTGCTTTCTACCGTATGGACGAGAGCATGGTAACCGATTATCCACAAGTAAATACCTCCACCCGCATAGCGACACTGGAGCCGGACAAGTACCCGATGGCAGGAATGACCAGCCACAAAGTGACTGTCGGCATCTACAATCCGGCTACCCAAAAAACAGTTTATCTGAAAGCCGGAGACCCCACCGACCGTTATTTCACCAATATCAGCTGGAGTCCTGACGAAAAAAGCATTTATGTCATTGAACTGAACCGTGACCAGAACCATGCCCTGCTATGCTGCTATGATGCGGAAACAGGAGAGCCACTGAAAAATAACCCCCTTTACGAAGAGGAGCATACTAAATATGTAGAACCTCAACATCCCATTGTCTTTCTGCCTTGGGACCACACGAAGTTTATCTATCAGAGCCAGCGCGACGGCTACAACCATCTTTACCTGATGGACACCAAGACTTCCATATATCCGGAATCACATGGAGCCGCGGCCGGAGGTTCTTACCGGGAAAGCTACAAAACCAGACAGCTTACCCAAGGCAACTGGGTAGTACAAAACATCCTCGGATTCAATGAAAAGACCAAGGAAGTCATCATCATGAGCACAGAGGTTTCCCCTTTGCAGAGCAACGCATACGCTGTGAATGTAAAGACAGGCAAACGCCGCCTCATCGGCAATAAAGATGGTATGCATCATGTACAACTATCCGGTAGCGGCAACTATGTAATAGACAATTATACTTCTTTCACCATTCCCCGGAATATCGAGATCGTTCCCACTTCCGGAAAGGAAAAGACTGTCAGCCTGTTGACAGCTACCAATCCGATGGAAGCATACAATATGCCCGAAATCACCGTCGGTACCCTCAAGGCTGCCGACGGCAAGACCGACTTATACTACCGCCTGATAAAACCGGTAAATTTTGACCCAAACAAAAAATACCCGGCCGTAGTCTACGTGTATGGCGGTCCACATGCCCAGCTAATCCACAACAACCGCAACTATGACGCCCGCGGATGGGATATTTACATGGCACAACTGGGTTACGTCATGCTGACCGTTGACAACCGGGGCAGTGACAACCGGGGACTGGAATTTGAGAACTGTACGTTCCGCCAATTAGGAACCGAAGAGATGAAAGACCAAGTGAAAGGAGTGGATTTCTTAAAATCGTTGGGTTATGTGGACAATAACCGCATTGGCGTACACGGTTGGAGTTTCGGTGGTTTCATGACCACCAACTTGATGCTGACTTACCCCGAGTTATTCAAAGTAGGAGTAGCCGGCGGCCCTGTCATCGACTGGGCTTACTACGAAGTAATGTACGGCGAACGCTACATGGATACTCCACAAACCAACCCCGAAGGCTACAAGAACGCCAACCTGAAGCTGAGAGCCGGAAATCTGAAAGGACGCCTGGAAGTGATCATTGGTGCCAATGACCCCACTTGTGTCCCTCAGCACAGCATCAGTTTCCTCCGTGCCTGCATTGATGCCGGGACCCAACCCGATTTCTTTATGTATCCGGCGACGGCCATAATATGTTCGGACGCGATCGTGTCCACTTGTATGAACGCATTACACGCTATTTTGAAGACCATTTAAAATAAACAAAAGATAAGATTATGAAACTGTTGCTATTAGGCTCAGGCGGACGTGAACACGCCCTGGCATGGAAGATTGCTCAAAGTCCCAAAATTGAGAAACTATATATCGCTCCGGGAAATGCCGGCACAAGTAATGTAGGCGAGAATGTAGCGATTAAAGCAGATGACTTTACAGCAATCAGGGAGTTTGTAGTAAAGAATAATATAGATATGGTAGTGGTAGGTCCCGAAGACCCGTTAGTCAAAGGAATCTATGATTATTTCAAAAAAGATGAAGCGCTGAAAAACATTCCTGTTATCGGGCCTTCAAAAGCAGGTGCGGTACTGGAAGGCAGCAAGGAGTTCGCCAAAGGCTTCATGCAACGCCATAACATCCCGACAGCCGGTTACAAAAGTATCACTGCCGCAAATCTGGAAGAAGGATTAGCCTTTCTGGAAACATTGGAAGCTCCATACGTACTGAAAGCCGACGGTCTTTGCGCCGGAAAAGGCGTACTGATTCTTCCCACCTTGGAAGAAGCCAAGGAAGAATTGAAAAAAATGCTGAGCGGAATGTTCGGTAACGCTTCCGCCACCGTAGTGATTGAAGAATTCCTGAGCGGTATAGAATGTTCCGTATTCGTTCTGACCGATGGAAAAAACTACAAGATTCTGCCCGAAGCAAAAGACTACAAACGCATCGGCGAAGGCGACAAAGCTGAACACCGGTGGTATGGGTAGTGTATCTCCTGTTCCGTTTGCCGACAAAGCATGGATGAAAAAAGTGGAAGACCGTATCATCCGCCCTACAGTAGAAGGACTGGCAGCAGAAGGCATCGACTATAAAGGCTTTATTTTCTTCGGCCTAATTAATGTAAAGGGCGAACCGATGGTCATTGAATACAATGTACGCATGGGCGACCCGGAAACGGAAAGTGTCATGTTGCGCATCAAGAGTGACTTGGTGGAACTGCTTGAAGGAGTGGCAACAGGCAATCTGAATGAAAAAGTCTTGGAGATAGACCCCCGTTCGGCAGTATGCGTCATGCTGGTATCCGGCGGATATCCGGAGCATTATGACAAGGGATTTGCCATCAGCGGAATAGAAGAGATTGAAAACAGCATTGTATTCCATGCAGGAACGGCACTGAAAGACGGCCAGGTAGTCACTAGCGGCGGGCGTGTCATTGCAGTCAGCTCCTACGGCGCCAATAAAGAAGAAGCCTTGGCACAATCATTCACCAATGCGAAGAAAATCAATTTCGACAAGAAATATTTCCGTTCTGATATTGGATTCGACCTGTAATCAGCGGACTATTAACCCATGGCAGGCTATGACAAATTCCAGACAGATATGGCAAAGGGAAGATTCACCTTCCCTGTTGCCATCCTTATATGCCTGCTTCTCCGGATCATCACCGGCAATGAATGGCAGGATGTAATCAATTTGCTAGTCTGTGCTTTGACTGCTTATCTGCTGATCGAGATAAACACCGCCTTCACGCTGATACGGACACGCAGTACCTTGCATGTCAGCTTTTATATATTCCTGTCCACAACCTGTCTGTTTCTGCATTCCTTCCAGTATGCCGTTTTTGTGCCGCTCGCCTTTCTGATCGCTACTTCCCAATTATTCAGTAGCTACGAATCTCCCTATCCGGCGGGAAGTATATTCCACGCTTTCTTTTTCATCGGACTGGGAAGCCTGTTGTTTCCACAGTTACTTTATTTTGTACCTCTGTTCTATTTGGGAATGATTAGTTTCAGATCCCTGTCACTCAAAAGTTTCTTTGCCGGGCTTACAGGACTCTGTATGCCTACTGGCTCTTTTTCGGTTACGCGTTCTATTACGACAAAATGAATCTCTTCTATCACCCTTTACAGGAGCTTATTCATTTTCAACCCATCAGTTATGGGACATTAGGAATGGACAGGATCATATCCTGTGGAATCATCACCTTGATATCACTGGTCAGCAGCGTGCATTATTTCCATGTTTCTTATTTAGATAAGGTGCGCACGCGTATATTCCTTTCTTTCCTGATCACCGTTGAAGCCTGGATTTATTTACTGGGTATCTTACAGCCACAGCATTTCGACATCCTGTTACAGATGCAAATCATTGTAGGGTCCATTTTAACAGGACATTTATTTACTTTAACCCACAACCGCTTTACCGGCATCTTTTTCATCATTACATTTGTTCTATTAATAGTTCTAACTATATACAATTTATGGATGCAATTCTTCAATTCCTGATCGACTGGGGATATTGGGGCCTTTTCCTAGGCTCTTTTATAGCCGGAAGTGTTCTCCCGTTCAGCTCGGAGGCCGTACTGGCAGCCTGTGTCGGTCCGTTGGGCTTAGACCCGGTGATCAGTATAGCTGCCGCCACCGCCGGCAATGTTGCCGGCGGCATGACCTGCTACTGGATGGGACATCTGGGCAATATGGAATGGATCGAGAAATATTTTCATGTAAAAAAAGAGAAGATGGACCGTGCGGAGCGGTTTGTACACGGACGGGGTGCCTGGATGGCTTTCTTCGCCTTTATCCCTATTTTGGGAAGTGCCATATCCATTGTATTAGGCATGATGCGTGCCAATATATGGATTGTCATTCTCGCTATGACCATCGGAAAGATACTCCGCTACGCCTTATTGGTATGGGGGGTATTGGAAGCCTCCGCTTTAATGCATTAAATTATGAAACTGGAACAAACAGCAGATGGAAGTTATACCCTCTATGTACCCGAACTGGACGAACATTATCATTCGGTGAAAGGGGCACTGACGGAGTCACAACATATCTTTATCGAAATGGGATTAAAACATTCTCCCGTTTCCGAGCCCCACATTCTGGAGATAGGACTAGGAACAGCTGAATGCCTTTCTGACACTGCTTTCAGCAGAAGAAACCCGACGGAAAGTACATTATACCGGTATCGAACGCTATCCGTTGGCCGAAGAAACCTTGAAACAACTGGACTACCCCCGCCTGATCGGCAAACAGCATGAGGAGGATTATTATGCCATCCACCGGGCACCCTGGGACACGGAAACAGAGGTATCCCCTTGGTTCACATTACATAAAATTGAAGACGATTTTACCCGGCTTTTCAACCCGGTGGAAGGCAGCCGTTCTGCCGTTCCCTTATACGATATCGTCTACTTTGATGCCTTCGCTCCCGACAAACAACCCGAAATGTGGGAACAATCTCTCTTCGATACTTTATACAAGGTATTGAATGACGGAGGTATCCTGACAACTTACTGTGCCAAAGGGTGGTAAGAAGGATGCTGCAAACAGCCGGATTCACAGTAGAACGCCTTCCCGGCCCTCCGGGGGGAAAACGCGAGATACTGCGGGCAACCAAGTCTGATTAAACTTCTAGGACCGAAACTGATGAATGGTCAAGTTTCACCTAAAACAGTAAAACCGTTGTAAAATCCTTCAAATCCGTCATATATGCATAACTGCATATTTATCAGCAAATTACCATGAAACATTCATCGCTGAATCCGTCATAGATTCTTCATATTCTTTTTCCACGCTGAGATGATTGCCGTTATATACATAAAAAATCTCCGGCTTATCACAAGCCAGAGATTCTGTTTTATAAATTTAAAGTTTTTATTATATCTAAGGTTCTCTCACTAGAGAAACACTTATTCCTTTTTTAAATTATATATTCCTTAAATGTTAGGAACAATCGTCATATCCATCTCAATTACACGCTCATTACCGAAGTTATCTTTAACTGTAATCTTCAGAACAGCAGCAATGTTACCGGTAGGATTAGAATTGAAGTCAAGAGCTTCCAAACTTGTTGGTCTATTATTAGACCAAACAATTTTAAAGTATCTGGAAGGTTTGCCAGGATTATCTGAAGTTTCGAAAGAGCATTTTTCTTTAACGATTTCCAAACCATACTTATAATTTGCCAACCAACCATTATAGATTGCATGATATGCACTTGTTCCATAAATGGCTGTATCCATATAAATTGATTTGCTTTCTGATATATAGAAATGGAAATCAACACCATAAGTAACCTTGGCGGCTTGTTCTGCAATTGAGTTACCCTCCTTAGCCATCCATTTTTCATCGAAGCCGGTCACTGTTTCCAATTTGTCATTCTTGGTCCAGTCAAATGAGTAGGAAGCACCATGTATATTACAATAGATAGCTTTCCAGTTCTCCTTCTGATTGTCTATCACAATATCTAATGTCGGAGTCTTGGATGAAACCTTGCCATAGTTATAAGTGACATAAGCATCATAAGGTGTAACATCGTCAATCATCTTGAATTCGTTATCAGCTTTTGTCAATGTCAGCAAGTTAGCGTCGGCATACCCTGCTACTTTTCTGTTGACCTTCGGATCGTTAGTAGTGAAGTAGAATGCATATTGGTTTGCATCACTGATCTTTTCATCAATGTCAAACATATCTGTAATCTTCATAGTGGCTGTTGTAGCATTTGTAACGCCCCAAACGTTGGCAGAACATAACACTTATAAGTCTTACCGTCTGACTGTAACTGTGCAGGATTCCATTAGTACCAGCTGGCAATGTAGTAGGAACAACTTCTTCATGGATACGTTCAGAGTAGAAATGGCGATACCATTCTTGTTTGTAATGCTGACAGTACCATTATATACCTGATCGTCAACATAATCTGTAATCTGAATATTCTCATTACGAGTGGTCACAATACTCTTGATCTTGGCCAGATCTGTAAGATTATCACCAATCTGAGTCTTGAAGTCGTCAAGTTTTATAAGCTCGTCCTCTCCCTCAACTTCAAAGTAAACATAGAATGCATTGGTACTATAAGCTGTTCCATCAGTCTTCTTGTAAACTTTGTCGGTTTTGAGAACAAGATCATTGAATGTTTTATCAGCATCTTCTTTTGCGAATCTGTCCTTCATAGCTTGAGCAACATCAACCTTGGCAGACTGGTTCTTGAGCATGTTAGTAACTGTTCTTGTGAAGTTAGCATCACCAATGATAGTAGTTTCAGCAGAGATCACGTCAGCCACAGCACCTACTCGTACATAGAATGCACGACCATCCGGGTCAACCAGTGTACCGTTTGAGTTCACAGCATAAACACGGAAACCAATCACATCGTTAATGTCATTGATCTTGAAGCCGATTGTTACTTCCGGTCCATGACTCTTCACTTCATATACTTCGTTGATACCGATGATGTTTGGCTCATACAGGTTCCAAGTTCTGATTTCAGAATCATCAGAAGAGAGTGCACGTTTCTTGTCAAGTTCGACATAGAAATGAGTTGCGGATTCCAGTATATCGTCACTCAATTTGATCTTGAAAGATTCTTCGGTTGAAGATACGACTGGTTCTGCAACAACACCATTGGTTATACATTTAGTCTGACGATCGTCATTAGTGTCTTCGTTAGTATTAGCCAAAGCACCTTCAAAGACCGGTGTTGCAGCAACACCACTTTTCCAAGCATATTCTTTAGGAGCAACTTCTTGAGTAGGATCCTCCTCACTGTATTTAAAACGGTTGTGCAGGTTTTCTACGTTGTAACCCTTATTGTCTACCCAAACGAAATAATCAAGTTCGTCTTTAGGTGTAGCTTCTTCTTTTGTGAATGCCAGAGCATATTCAGAAACAGCTGCTCTAGAAACATTGTCACTATCAGCGACCTTTACAGCAAACAATACAGACTTTTCGGATGGAGTTGATATCTGGTTTCCAGTATCACCTGCTTCATCTTTGATATCATTTTTAACCACAGTTGTTGCCTTGTCAAAGTCTGTTTCGTCATAGTCTTTGTTCACTTCCACTTCCACAGTCCATAGACCTGTGCTGGAAACCGCACGTGTCAGCACCTCACCATCATAAGGTTTGACATCAACAACTTCCACCAGTCCTTTTTCCACCAGATCCACAGGTGCTCCATTTTCCAACTGAGTACTGATAAAATGAATATCCTTCTTATCCAGAGAAGCGGTGACGGGAGATACACGTACCACCATCGTAGCTTTCAGTCTGGTTCTTTCACCTTTAACGAATGATACCGCATTTGTATAGTCCTCTCCGAATGTCCAAGTTGAGAGCGCTCTAGCTGAGAGCAATGGAACATTTGCTTGAGTAGCAACCACTGGTTTATCATTGATAATCATACTGCCAGACGCTTCTATACTACCACCAGCATATAAAGAAACGTGAGTTACTCCCTTAGCTATAGCAGCCCATACCATATCAAGTTCACTATTGATATTTTGTATTTCTGTTGACAAAGAAGTAACTTTATCCTGAAGTGCTTTCACGTTACTTGCTAATTCTGAAAAGTCTTCAGTATTGCTCAGATTGTCCAAAGCATCTTGCAGCTTTTTGATTTCCTCCTGAATACCTGCAACGTCAGTACCTGTTGCTGTCTTGAACTCTTCAAGAGCAGTCTGCTGGGCAGCCAATGCAGCCTCCATCTTACCGATAGCTACAGCATTCTCAGCAACTTTCTTATCAAGCTCAGCGATGCTTCCAGCCAAAGCAACATCAGCAGCCTCAAGACTGGTTACTTTGTCATTCAAGGCCATTAACGTTTCAACCTGACCTTGAACTTTAGCCAACTCTGTATTGATGGCTTCTGTAGCTTTTTTAATAGACTCTTCCGTAGCAGAAGCAGAAGCTTCAATTGCCTTCTTTAATTCTGATTTGGCAGCTTCCAAATCTTCTTTGGCAGCTTTAATCGCAGCTTCCTGAGCCTTCAAAGCAGCTTCTTCAGCAGCAGACTGCACATTAGCAATTTGTTGTCCCAACTCGGTCTGTGCAGACTGCAAGTTAGAAATAGAAGTCTCGACAGCAGCCAACTTCTCACTTAAGGTTTTCTGTTGATCTATTTGGTCTTGTAAATTCGTGATGTCGTCATCGTAGTCTTTACAAGACACAAACGTTCCTGTCGAAGAAACCATCAAGGCTCCGAACAGGACTGCACTTAAAAATTTTTTGTTCATAAATAAAGATTTAAATTTATAAATTTAAAAAACTAAAAATTGGTTATACATATACTGTTATAAAAGGACTTCATTCTTTATTTCCAAGTTTACCAGATTCCTCTCGCGCGCCGCATACCGTTTCGGTGTCATACCCGTCTGACGGACGAAAGCCAGATAGAAAGGACTCTTCGAGCCGAAGCCACTCCGTGACGGAACCTCACCCAGCGGACAACCGCCGTTGCGAAGCAACTCCTTAGCGTATTCCACCCGGTAGCGGTTAAGCAACTCCTTCAGGTGACAACCGAAGTAGCGGTTCACCGCATTGCTCAGGTAAGTCTGGTTTGTTTCGAGCATCACACTCAGTTTCTTTAACGAAAGAGAGGAATCAAGGAATGCCCGACGTATCTCCAACTGATACAATATACCTTTATATATAAGGCTGTCTGCCGGACGAACATCCGACAGTGACGAGAACCGCGCCGTCCACTCGCGACCGGCGGCACGATAGAGCAATGCCTTCTGCCTTACAGAAGTGCCGCTCGTCTTTTTACGTCTCAGAAACAGGTATTCCATCTAAACTCGTTATTCGTTCTTATTGGCTTTTTATGCAGATCTCTTAGTAAGAGATCGACAAACAGACGATAACAAGCTTTAAATCAAAACATTAACTATACACATACAAGGTTAAACCAGAGCTGGCAGAACTAGAAGAAATACTTTTTTTCACAATATTCCATATTTTTTCCGCGAAAAGTGTACTAGTTATCAAAACTTTCCTTATTTTTGCACGTGAAATGTCGATCTCTTACTAAGAGATTTATATTTTTTCATCTTCCAGACATATAATAACTTATTGATTTTCAACCATCCACAACTAATCCCTACTTCCTCCCTTAACATATAGTAAGATAAATACATGAAACAAAGATTGAAAGGATTTTTTTACAATTCTTAGTCTTCATGAATACGAGAGCCTTATATGCCTCTTAAAAAGATTGACAAACGATAAGACACTTCCCACAAAATATAAAGCGCATATTTATAGAGAACTATAAAGACTACATAGAATGCCATATAGAATCTCTTACCTGAAACTAAGGCTTCTCATACAGCCACAGAGCAACCGTATGAAAAGCCTTAACCAAACTGAAATTGCTTATCAATTGAGCAATTTGGGAAGTATTTGTACCTGATTAATGAGCAATTTGCGTATATTTGTTGTTGTTAAACAGAAAAGATAACATTCATGAGAACCAGACATCACATATTTTCCCAATTGCATCCCGGTAAAAGTATCCTTTGTTCATGCTGCATGGCACTGATAGTGTGCCTGTTTACCGCCTGTGACAGTAAACAGCCCACTTCCAGAAAACCGACCCTGACTGTCACCCTGGAGCCCTTGCGCTATTTCACAGAAACCATTGCAGGCGATAAATTCAAGGTAGTCAGCATGGTTCCGAAAGGAAGCAGCCCCGAAACCTACGACCCTACCCCCCAGCAGCTGGTCAATCTGGATAAGAGTATCGCCTACCTGCGCATAGGCTATATCGGTTTTGAACAAGCCTGGATGGATAAACTGACCACGAATGCCCCTCATCTGAAAATATTCGATACTTCAAAAGGGATAGATGTCATACAGGAAGCAGGATACAACCACGGTGACCATCATCACGAAGGGGGGATAGAGCCTCATATATGGAACTCCGCACGCAATGCCTCAGTAATCGCCCGTAATATCTACGCCGCCCTGAGCGAACTGGACAGTGCAAACGAGCCCTATTACAAACATCGTTTGGACAGTCTGCAACAAATTATCGCACAGACAGACACGGAAGTTCGTAACCGGCTACAGAATGCCGACACCACTTTCCTCATCTATCATCCGGCACTCAGTTATTTTGCCCGGGACTATGGATTGAAGCAAATCAGCATTGAAGAAAGAGGAAAAGAACCCTCGCCCGCCCATCTGAAAGATTGATAGAAACCTGCCACCGGGACAATGCCCGGGTTATTTTTGTCCAGCAGGAATTCGATACGCGCAATGCCAGACTGATAGCAGATGAATTGGGGATTACCGTTGTTCCCATCAATCCGCTAAGTTACGAATGGCAGGAAGAGATGATTAATGTAGCAAAAGCACTTGCCAAATAATACAGCCTTATGACGAATCCCATTATACAACTTACAGACATTTCCGCTTCTTACGATGAGAAAACAGTGCTAAGCCATATCAACCTCACCGTATATGAGCATGACTTCCTAGGTGTAATAGGTCCCAATGGTGGTGGAAAAACCACATTAATTAAAATCATACTAGGATTACTAAAGCCTATTTCAGGCACAATCCGTTTCTATAAAAATGGAAAAGAAATACCCGAGATAGCCATGGGATACTTACCACAATACAACAGTATTGACAAGAAATTCCCCATTTCGGTGTACGAGGTGGTATTATCAGGGCTCAACAAGCAGAAATCCCTGTTCCACCGCTACACTCCCGAACAGCACGAACTAGTGAACCGGATTATTGCCCGCATGGGATTGGAAGGTTTGGAAAGCCGTGCCATCGGCGAACTGAGCGGAGGACAACTGCAACGCGCGCTCTTGGGACGCGCCTTGGTTTCAAATCCTGAGGTTGTCATTCTGGACGAACCCAATACCTACATTGACAAACGGTTTGAAGCCAAACTCTACTCCCTGCTGGAAGAAATCAACAAGGAACGGGCCATCATCCTGGTAAGCATGATATAGGCACTGTGCTGCAAAATGTAAAAACCATAGCGTGCGTCAACGAAACGCTGGATTATCATCCCGATACGGAAGTACCCACCGAATGGCTGGAAGAGCATTTCGGATGCCCCATCGAACTGTTAGGACATGGAAACTTCCCTCACCGCATCTTGAAATGCCATCATCACGACGAATAAATCCGATTATCGTGACCTAAGTCTTTTCATGCGGCAGGTTAAGCCCTATCCACCTTATCATTAAGCATTTTCTTACGGCAGGCTTCTACAGTCGCCGGCAGTGGTCCGTACAATCCATTGCAACAGACCGTACGGACCACTATAGCAGACTGTACAGTCCACTGTAGCGGTCTATACTAGTTTACCGTATAAAAGACCTTAACCTAGCCATTAATCAAGCTTAATCATAGAGTAGAAAAAGGTTAGGAATCCAACGATTCCCTCCATCTGCACAAACTGAAATTTCAGAACACAGCATACAAACCAGCAATAAAACATAGAAATTCCGTTAAGGACTGAAAGAAACATTTTCTGCCGCATCCCCGAAGGATAACACTAAATAACAGACCATTGTACCCCTATTCCAACTTCTTTCGTATCTTTGCGCCCATTGAACGTTAACGAAACAATAATATATTCATGAAACAGTACAAATTAGTCAACAACCTGGTGGGTTGGTTCGCTTTTGTCATCGCAGCTTTTACTTACTGTATGACTATAGAACCGACAGCCAGTTTCTGGGATTGCCCGGAATTTATCACTACCGGATATAAATTAGAGGTAGGTCACCCGCCCGGCGCACCTTTCTTTATGCTTACCGCCAACTTATTCAGCCAATTTACAAGCGACCCCAGTCAAGTAGCCAGAATGGTCAATACCATGAGCGCTCTGATGAGTGCGGCTTGTATCCTATTCCTTTTCTGGAGTATAACCCATCTGGTGAAAAAACTGATATGCCCCGATGACAAGGAGATGACCTTAGGCAAACTCATCACCATTATGGGGTCAGGACTGGTAGGAGCCTTGGCTTATACATGGAGCGACACCTTCTGGTTCAGTGCCGTAGAAGGTGAGGTATATGCTTACTCCAGTCTTTTCACCGCAGTAGTCTTTTGGTTGATTCTAAAATGGGAATCCGTTGCCAACGAGCCTCACAGCGACCGCTGGCTGGTTTTGATTGCTTACCTGACCGGACTTTCCATCGGTGTGCACTTGCTGAACTTATTGTGTATTCCGGCCATTGTACTGGTGTACTATTATAAAAAGAATCCCGATGCTAACCTCAAAGGCAGTCTGTTGGCACTTACAGGCTCCATGGTGTTGGTTGCAGCAGTGCTGTACGGTATCGTGCCGGGCGTAGTAAAAGTAGGAGGATGGTTCGAACTGCTGTTCGTCAACAGTTTCGGTATGCCTTTCAACAGCGGTCTGATTGTATATATCATTCTACTCGCCGCATCCATTATCTGGGGTGTTTACGAAAGCTATACGGAAAAGAGCCGCAAACGCATGAATATCTCCTTCATGGTAACTATCGCCATGCTGGGCATCCCCTTCTATGGCTACGGATGGAGCAGCGCCTTGATAGGCATTATCATACTAGGAATCTTGGGCGTTTATCTGTTTGCTGATTTGAATAAGAAATATCAGATTAGTGCACGTACTTTAAATACCTCTTTGCTGTGCATCATGATGATTATGGTAGGATACTCCTCGTACGCATTGATTGTGATTCGTTCTACCGCCAATACTCCGATGGACCAGAACTCTCCGGAAGACATCTTCACTTTAGGCGAATACTTGGGCCGTGAGCAATATGGAACCCGTCCTTTGTTCTACGGACAGACATACGCCTCCAAACCGGCACTGAAAGAAGTGGACGGAGGATGTGTATATGATGTGACGGAAGGCGCTCCCGTGTATCAACGGAAGGAGAAAGCGACTCCCGATGAAAAAGACAGCTACGAAATAGTGCGTCATAAGACCGATTACAAATATGCACAAAATATGCTCTTCCCACGCATGTACAGCGACGCACACGCACAGGCCTACGAAGACTGGCTGGGCGGCATCAAAGGCGTGCAGGTTCCTTACGACCAGTGCGGACAGATGGTGATGGTGAAAGTCCCGACCAATGGGATAACATCAAGTTCTTCTTTATCTACCAGTTGAACTACATGTACTGGAGATATTTCATGTGGAATTTTGCCGGACGCCAGAATGACATACAGGGACAAGGTGAAATAGAACATGGCAACTGGATTACCGGAATACCGTTTGTGGACAAGTTCCTGGTGGGCGACCAAAGCCTGCTCCCCTCCGACCTGAAAAACAACAAAGGACACAATGTATTCTATTGCCTGCCGTTGATTCTGGGACTTATCGGTCTGTTCTGGCAGGCTTACAAGACAAGACGTATCACGACTCCCAATGGGGAAGAAATAGAAGAACCAGTAGGTATCCAGCAATTCTGGATCGTATTCTTCCTATTCTTCATGACTGGTCTGGCCATCGTACTTTATTTGAACCAGACACCGATGCAGCCCCGCGAACGTGACTATGCATACGCAGGTTCATTCTATGCATTTGCCATCTGGATAGGCATGGGTGTGGCGGGTATTGCCCAATGGCTGCAAGGCAAACTGGGTGAGAAACCAGCTTCCGTCATTGCAACTGTAGTTTGTCTGTTCGTACCCATCCAGATGGTGAGCCAGACCTGGGACGACCACGACCGCAGCAACCGTTATGTGGCACGCGACTTCGGACAAAACTACCTGAGCACCGTACAAGAAGAAGGTAACCCGATTATCTTTACCAATGGTGACAACGATACTTTCCCCTTGTGGTACAACCAGGAAACGGAAGGTTTCCGCACCGATGTACGTGTATGTAACCTGAGTTACCTGCAAACGGACTGGTACATCGACCAAATGAAGCGTCAGGCATACGACTCTCCGGCAGTACCTATCGAATGGAGCCGTCTGGAATATGTACAGGGGCATAATGAAGGAGTGGCTGTACGACCGGAAGTGATGGAAAGCATCAATAACTTCTACAAGCAGAATCCGGAAGAAGCCGCCAAGGAATTCGGAGACAACCCGTATGAATTGAAAAATATTCTGAAATACTGGGTACGCTCACCCAAAGAAGGTTTACAGCTGATACCGACGGACAGCATCGTTATCAAGCTGGACAAGGAGGCTGTGAAACGCTCGGGCATGATGATTCCCGACTCCCTGCATGGTGAAATCCCCGATTATATGAGTATCTCCCTGAAAGGCAAACGTATGCTGTACAAGAGCGAGCTGATGATGCTTGAGATGCTGGCAAATACCAACTGGGAACGTCCGTTGTACATGGCTATTACGGTGGGTAGCGACAATCATCTGAATTTAGGCAACAACTTCATGCAGGAAGGTCTTGCCTACCGCATCACTCCGTTCAACACCACCCAGCTGAACGCACGCATCGACAGCGAGAAAATGTACGACAACCTGATGAACAAGTTCAAGTTCGGAGGAATTGACAACCCGGATATCTATATCGACGAGACTGTGATGCGTATGTGCCAGACTCACCGCCGTATGTTTATACAGCTGGCTACCCAGTTGATAAAAGAAGGCAAGAAAGATAAGGCGTTGAAAGCCCTTGACTACTGTTCGGAAGTAATCCCAAGCACTACCGTGCCCCACGATTACATCATGAGCAGTTCCAAAGAAATGGCCGATGATTATCTGGCGTTAGGTGAAAAAGAGAAAGGTGAGGCTATTCTGAATGATTTGGCAAACAAATCGGTGGAATACATCACCTGGTACCTGAGTCTGAATGACCAACGTCTGCAAGGTTCATACGAGGACTGTCTGCGCAATTTCTATATTCTGGATGAAATCAACAAGAGCCTTGCCCGCGCAAATGCTGCCGGCGGTGTACAAGGTGAAGGTGAACAACAGAATAAATCGGATATGGCAAGCCACTATGCCAAGAAGTTTGAAGAGCTCTATGAGGTGTTCAACAAACGTGTAGGCGGCGGAGCAGGCAGAAAGTAAATAAAAGGTGTGGATTCTGCGGTGAATCCACACCTTTATATTTGTATAACCAACAAAAGCACACACATTCATGTTTATAGAACAACCCCCGCTGATACTCCGCTGGCTTTATCCACGCGCCTTCTGGCGAATGGACAAGAATGAAAAAGCGGTCTATCTGACTTTCGATGACGGGCCGATTCCCGAGATCACACCGTGGGTACTCGATTTATTAGACAAGTACAATATTAAGGCTACCTTCTTTTTGGTGGGCGACAATGTGCGCAAGCATCCCAAGGAATTCCAGATGATTGTAGAACGAGGACATCGTTTGGGAAATCATACTTTTAACCATATCCGGGGATTCGAATACCGAAGCAAGAATTATCTGGCCAATACGGACAAAGCAAACGAACTGATCCATACCAACCTGTTCCGTCCGCCACATGGCCACATGCGCTGGATGCAGTACATGGTGCTGCGCCATAAGTATCAAATAGTGATGTGGGACTTAGTAACCCGTGACTATAGCAACAAGCTGAATGGGAAGCAGGTACTGAGGAAAGTAAAACATTATGTGCGGAATGGTTCCATCATTACTTTCCATGATTCCATCAAGGCAGAGAAAAACATGAAATATGCCTTGCCCCGGGCCATAGAATGGCTGCTGGAACAAGGCTATGAGTTCAAGGTATTTGACTGATAAAGCCAAATACCTTGAGTTATTTATTTAGTATATGTAAATCCCAGTTTATTCAACCCATTCTGTACATCGGGATGACTCATAAACAGTTTCCATAACAATCCCGAACGATAATTCTCTATCATCACTGCTATAGGGCCCTGGTCAATAGCCAGATAACGTTTCGGATACCAGTTATCCGTTTCACTGAAAGCATCATAAAAGCCATACGGGCCGAATACTTTCTCACCCATTCCATACAGATGACGCATTACCTGCAAAGAATATTCAGGAGTATAGACAATAGAGGATAAAGCGGCAGTCGGAGAGATCACTCCCAAATCTTCTTTCTCATTAGGAGCGTGTGCCGCATAACCGTTTACCGAATAACTGGCAGTCAATCCCCAACAATCCGGCCAAAGCCGGTATAATGCTTGGGATTACGGATGCAGTAGCACGGTTGACCAAGGTAAGATTACGCATTTCATTGAAATAACTGGGACAATATTTATCCTGCAAACCGTTGGGATTCATGCCCAGAAAAGAATATTGCGCCCAGAACAACGGTCCTGCTTCCGTACCCTGATAACGAAGATGTAATTTAATCCCCTCTACCGTATGAGGAGAAACAATCTGTCCATTCTGTGCCCAGCCTCATTATAAACCGTGGCAGGTATCCCATGAGTAGGAGAAGCAGCAGCCAGAATATACATAATCATACATTCATTGTATCCATGCACCGGAAAGTTCATGGCCCAGCCATCTGTGGGGCTCCAATGCCAATAAAGCACATTTTGCCCGTTCTGACGGTAAAAGTTCCAGTCTACCTCACGCCACAATTTATCAATACGTGCCGCCAACTCTTTTTCATCCGAAGTGCCATTTACATAATATTGATGCACAGCCAGCAAGCCTTGCATCAAAAAAGCAGTTTCCACCAGGTCACCGCCATTATCTTTGGAACCGAAAGGCAATACTTTGCCTGTCTCACCATTCCACCAGTGAGGATAAGCCCCATGAAAACGGTCGGCTTTCTCAAGGAAAGTCACAATCTTGTCCATTCTTTCGAGCCCTTCCTGCCGGCTCACATAGCCCCGGTCTATACCGGACAGAATAGCCATGATGCCAAAACCACTTCCTCCCGAGGTTACCACCTCGGGTCCTCCTGCGGGATATACATTATCTATATGATAACGCTCACGAGCCATACCGCTATAAGGTTCGCCCCCCTCCCAGAAATATTGGAAAGTACGACGCTGGACAGTATCCATCAAAGCATCATCGGAGAGCGTGTCGGACGCCGATGCCGGACGCTTGTCAGAAGAAGCTGCCGGCTTGTTTTTACAAGCCAGCAATGAGAAAAGCAGCAACACCGCTGCACATAAGGGAATTCTTTTCATTTTTTCACAGGTTTAGGTTAGTGCAGCACAAATGTTGCTGTTTTCACATGCTGGCTGTCCGTACCAATCATCAAATCGAAAGCTCCGGGTTCGGCCACGTATTGTAACTCGTAATTATAATATTTCAATAAATCGGGAGTAATCTTGAAGGTTATCTCACGGGATTCACCTGCTTTCAGGAATACTTTTTGGAAACCTTTCAGTTCTTTTACAGGACGGGTACTTTCAGCTACCTTGTCACGGATATACAACTGCACTACTTCCGCACCATCCCTGTTTCCTGTATTTGTCAGTATCACTTTAGCTGTCAGACTTCCGTCCATAGGCATTGAAGTACGGTCCAACGTAATATCTCCATAATTGAAAGTAGTGTATGAAAGCCCATAACCGAATGGATAAAGCGGTTCGTTGTCCACGTCCAGATAGTTGCTACGGAATTTCTCAAACCATTTCCCTTCGTGCAGCGGACGTCCGGTATTCTTGTGGGCGTAATACAAAGGAATCTGCCCCACATTCTTCGGGAAAGTCATAGTCAGTTTTCCACTTGGATTAATAGCGCCAAAAAGTACGTCACCAATAGCATAAGCAGCTTCGCTACCTCCAAACCATACGTTCAGAATCGCAGGAACATGAGCCTGTTCCCACTCCAACGTCAGCGGACGTCCGGTGAAAAGTACCAAGACTACAGGTTTTCCAGTTTTTAGCAGTTCCTTCAACAAAGTACGTTGTACATCGGGGATATCCAGTGAAGTACGGCTGCTGCTTTCACCGCTCATTTCTGAAGATTCGCCCAAAGCAGCTACTATGACATCGGCTTTCTGAGCTACCGTCAATGCTTCTTGCAACAGTTGGGCATCGGTACGGGCATCCCGATGAAGGCTGCGCCCGAAGAGAGTCGCCCGTTCTTCATAGGCGGCATCACTGGTCAGATTGCTGCCTTTAGCGTATGAATGGTAGCTTTTCCGGCAGTCATCTCTTTCAAACCTTCTATCAGTGAAGGGGATTTATCCAGTATAGCGGCCACGCTCCAAGTTCCGGGCATATTGGTACGAGTATCTGCCAACGGGCCTATTACGGCAATATTACCCTGCATCTTCAAAGGAAGTACAGGTTGCACTGTGCTTCCGGACGGATTCGATCCCGCCCTATCGGTAGAAGGTTCGTTTTTCAGCAAGACAAAGCTTTCTCCGGCAATACGGCGAGCTACGGCACGGTGTTCCGGAGTGAAGATATCACGTGCGGGACGTTTCAGATCACAATATTTATAAGGATTGGCAAATAACCCTAATTTATACTTTGCCTCCAGAATAAGACGACAGGCAGTATCAATGGTCTGCATGGATACCTTTCCTTCCTGCACCGACTGTTTCAATGTTCCTACAAAAGCATCGCTCACCATGTCCATATCTACTCCGGCATTGACAGCACGGGCAGCTACGGTTTGCAAATCACCGATTCCATGGTCTATCATTTCATAGATTCCGGTATAGTCCGTCACCACAAAGCCCTGAAAGCCCCACTGGTTACGCAGCACATCAGTCATCAACCATTTACTGGCTGTAGCCGGAATGCCATCCACTTCATTAAAGGAAGCCATCACACTACCCACTCCGGCATCAACAGCTGCCTGATAGGGGAGCATGTACTCATTGAACATGCGTTGACGGCTCATATCCACCGTGTTATAATCGCGTCCGGCCTCGGAAGCTCCATACAAGGCGAAATGCTTGACACAAGCCATTATCTCATCATTGCGTTTCATCTGGCCGCCTTGATAGCCACGCACCATGGCTTTAGCTATCTCAGCACCCAGGAACGGGTCTTCCCCACTCCCTTCCGAAACACGTCCCCAACGGGGATCCCGGCTGACATCTACCATCGGACTGAAAGTCCAGGAGATACCATCCGCACTGGCCTCAATGGCCGCAATACGGGCCGATTCCTCAATGGCTTTCATATCCCAGGTACATGACAAGCCTAAAGGGATGGGGAAAATCGTTTCATAACCATGAATCACATCCATACCAAACAGTAGAGGTATCCCCAGACGGCTCTCTTTCACAGCCAGTTCCTGCACATCCTTGATACGGGCAACTCCTTTCAAGTTAAACAGTCCTCCTACTTCACCCCGTTTTATACGGGCTGAGATATCGCTGCTCTTTGCCTGTCCCGTAGTGATTTCACCGGTAACGGGCAAGTTCAACTGGCCTATCTTTTCTTCCAAGGTCATCTTTTTCATCAAATTATCAATGAAACGATTCATATCCTGAGGTGATTTCTGCGCATGCACACTCAGGGTGGCAAATAGCAGCATGGGAGCCACTTGCTTCATTCTTTGAAATATTCTATTCATCATCTTAAATAATGTGCTAATGTGTCAATGTACTCATGAGCCTATTGACATATTGAATAATTATAAATAATCAGGATTCTGTTTCAGCACTCCTTTCGACTTGTCTATTTCATCCTGCGGTATAGGCAAAAGTGCATTCTTCGGTTGATAATTCAACTTACCTGCCGCATGAAGAACTTGCTCGGCGATTCCCCAACGTACCAAATCATAGAAACGGTCGAATTCCAGTCCTAATTCCACCCTACGCTCGTGTCGGATTGCTTCACGCAATACCGATTGGTCCAAAGAAGTAATTTCAGGTAGTATATCCGGATTACCGCCACGCGCACGGGCACGCACCATCTCCAAATCCTTTTGCGCTTCCGAAGTATTACCTAACTCGTTTGCTGACTCCGCTGCCATTAAAACGACATCCGAGTAGCGGATCAGCCGGATATTCACCCAAAAGCCTTTATTGGTAAACTCCTGGCGCAATGCCGGATTGGTATAGGCTTTCTTGTTGAAGTAAGCACCTTCTGCCTGCGACACCGGGGACTCTCCGTATGGTGTATTGGTATTCTCCGGAGTAACAGGGTCGGAATCACTCTTACGGAAATAAAGCAAGGTGGCATCCTTACGGGGGTCACCAGGCTCAAAAGCCTCCGCCATCAGTTCGGTAGCCATGTGCCATCCCCAACCCAAATCCCATTTTCCGGAACCACGAATCCCCTGTACTTCACAGAATTGGCTTCCTATCTTATCACTTTGCGGCAAGGCGGCCGTAGACAAGCACTGCAACTCAAACACCGAACCACCGCTGTTCTCTCCCTCGTCAGTAAAAATCTTATCGTAAGGGGTATCCAGATTATAAATTCCTTTTCCCATTACATCCGAGGCTGCTTTGTACATATTCTGCCAATCATTGCGCATCATATAGGTACGGGCATGCAGGGAACGGGCAGCTCCCCACGTCAGACGTCCCAAATAGGCAGCCGGCCACTGTTCGGGAAGCAAATCTTCCGCATCTTTCAAGTCCTTGTCTATCTGTTCATAAATTTTGTCTACCGTTGTTTTGGGTACATTAGCCTCCGAAGCTTCATTTACCTTAAAGGTAACCAATGGAACCTCCCCGAAGGCTCGCACTAAATTAAAGTAACAGTAGGCACGGAAAAATAACGCTTCTCCTTTATTATAGAGGTCATTCTCTTCTGTCAGATGACCGGTCTCAATGGCATCCACCACCTCATTGCATTGATAAATAATCGCATAATTCTGACTCCAATAGGCCTTTATCAACCCATTGCTGGCATTGTACTGGAAATCATCATACATTGCCGCCTGTTCCGACCCGTCGCTGGAAATACTTCCTTTCTCCGAATCTTCGGAACGGAAACAATGAATAGCGAATGCGGGAGTTCCTGCAGTAATATTGAAATTACGCATCATGGTATAGATGTTGAATATCTTTCCTTCTGCCAATGCACCGGGATTATCATCCTCCGTGAACTGACCTTGAGACTGCGGTCAAGGAAATCATTACAACCGGTAAAGGCCAGGATTCCTCCAATCGCCCAAATGTATAGTATATATTTACTTCGTTTCATAATCAATCAAAATGTAATATTGAGTCCAAATGTATAAATCGCAGGTACCGGATAACTTCCATTATCCACACCAAAAGCAATGGCAGAACCACCAAACTCAGGGGTGTAGCCGGTATTATGTTTCCAAGTTTTCAGGTTCTGAATATTGAAATAGGCTTTCAAAGCCTTCAAACCGATTTTGGATATCAGGCCTTATCAAAAGTATAGCCCAATTGCAGGTTACGTATACGGAAGAAACTGCCGTCTTCTACATAATACTCCGAATTTTCAAAGTTAATGGCATGACCGGTATTTAGGACAGGTTGTGTATTGGATGTACCTTCGCCGTGCCAACGGTCCAGACGCTGCTCCATATAGTTGAACTGCGCCCAATTGTAATTGTCCCAAGTACGGTAAATCTGATTACCGCCCTGTCCCATCATGTCAATACCCAGTTCCCAACCTTTATAGGAAACACCTAATGAGATTCCATAGGTAACATCCGGAGTAGGATCACCAATCAAAGTACGGTCTGCCGGTGTAATCTCACCATCCCCATTCACATCGGCGAACTTCAAATCACCGGGAGTCACTGTAGCCAATGTATTCTTGGGCGAAGCATCAATATCGGCCTGTGACTGATAAACACCATCTACCTTATATCCATAGAAGAAACCGATGGGATAACCCGCCATAGTATAGCTCTGGCTCTTGTCTCCGGCAATAATGGAATAGCCGTCTTGTACCAGACTCTTCACCTTATTCTTGATAGTAGTCAGGTTGACTCCCACATTATACCCCCAATCGCCAATCTGATCCCGCCAAGTGGCAGACAATTCCACCCCTTTATTCTCTATCTGTCCCAGATTTCCTATTCCGGGAATGGTTCCGGAAAGTCCGGGAACCTTTGCCAGCAAGTCCTTCGTATTCTTTTTATAATAAACTCCTTCCACATGCAGGCGGTTGCGAAACATATTCGATTCAAAGCCTGCTTCCCAAGCTTCCACTTTTTCCCATCTAAGGTTCGCATTAGGCAAATAGGCCACTGATAGCCGGATAGATGGTGGACGGATTGCCAAACACAGCTCCAAAAGCATTTTCAAGCAACGGCTCAGCCGGATAAGCAGTATCCAGATTCTGATTGCCCAACGTACCCCAGGAACCTTTCAACTTCAACATATCCAACCAAGAAATGTCTTTCATAAACTCTTCTTCGGTCATCAGCCATCCGGCACCTGCCGAGTAAAAGTTCTGCCATTGGTTGCCCGTATACGAAAAAGCCGAAGAACCGTCCCGACGAAAAGACCCGTTGAACAAATATTTTCCTTTGTAATTATAAATCACACGCCCCAGAAAAGAAACAGTAGTACGTTCCACTGTGTACTTCCATTGGTAGCTGTGGCCAAATCACCAATACTGACGAACCATTTATCGGGATTATCGGGAATAACCAATCCAATACCTTGCCCACGGGCGGCATCCAGACGGCTGAGAGAATTGTAATAAGTAGTGAAACCGGCGGTTGCCGTCAGATTATGGTCGCCAAAACTATTTGTATAAGTCAGCACATAATCACTTTGCACCTTCGTTTCATTTTCCTTGAACTGGCTCACTTCAGTCTTACCCGTTCCCAGTGTAGCCACATTTCCTTTCACTGTGTTATCATATACCTTGATAATCGCTGATAGGTACGCCCGTTATTCGAGCCGTAATCCATAGAGAACACAGCCCTGAAATTAAAATGTTCCAGAAAATCCACCTCTCCATAAATGTTACCCGATGCACGATAATTCTCTGCGCGAGTGGTGTTGGCTTTTAAATCCACATCCACCATCGGATTCATCATCTGTGCTTTCTGAAACTCCGGCAACGCCGCATACAACTGATATTCTTCATTGAATACAGGAGCTATAGGAGTGGTACGGACAGCATTCAGGACTGATTTACTATCAGCAGGCAGCATACGTGCTCCGTTAAACTGAAACCCGACCTTTATCTTGTCGGTTATCTTATACTCATTACTGGCATTCAAGGTGATTTTGCTGAACTTCTCGTGCTTTATATTTCCTTGTTCGTATGAGTATCCCATCCCCAGATAAAAACTATGTTTCTCAGAAGCTCCTGTCACACTGATATTATTATTGGTAATGAAACCATTCTGAAGCACTTCATCCTGCCAGTCGGTATCAGCGTTCCAGCCGGAAAAATCAAAAGCGGGATTCTTTTCATTAACAAGCTGCTCACTATACAATTCTTTGAACTGAGAAGCATTCACCATCTTGATTCTGTCCACCACATGTTTCCAGCCGAATGAGGTGTTGATATTCACCAAAGTCTGCCCCTCCTTAGCCTTCTTTGTAGTGATAATGATAACCCCATTAGCTCCACGCACACCGAAAATAGCCAATGAAGACGGGTCTTTCAACACTTCCATAGACTCAATATCCTCGGGATTCAGAAAGTTAATGTTATCATTGAACAAGCCGTCGACAATGTAAAGAGGTTTGTAGCCGTTAATGGAGTTCGTTCCACGTACACGGATTTCGGGGTCCGAGCCTGCTTGTCCCGAGTTGATAATCTGCACACCGGCTACCTTTCCCTGCAAGGAAGACAAGGGATTTGTAGAAGGTTTATTAGCGATTTCGGCTCCCTTGATATTCGTGATAGAGCCGGTCAAGTCACGCTTCTTCGCACTACCGTAACCTATCACTACTGTTTCAGCCAGCATTTGTGAGTCCTCTTTCAGCTGTATATTTATCACATGCTGGCTGCCTACTGTCACATCTTGCTTCACCATTCCCACGTACGAGAATTCCAGTACATTGTCGGGTGAGGCGGTAATACTGTACTTCCCATCTATGTCGGTAATCGTACCATTGGAAGTACCTTGAATCACTACGGATGCTCCAATCAGAGGTTCATTGGTCGAATCGGTTACCGTTCCGGTCACTGTCTTCTCCTGAGCAAACAGCGACGTAGTCATCAACAGCAGACAGACTAAAGCACTAAAAGTCCTCAATCCCTGCCGCCCATGTTGTAAAGGTTTAGGTTTATTGTCCATTGCATTTTCTATTAACAAATAAATAACTAGTTTAATTTCTTATATTGCAATGAAACAAAAGGAACCGGAAAAAGATGTTTAAGACGAGAGAATTAACACTTTAACATCCCATGAAAAAAAGTTACCCGAAGAGCATGTGCTCCTCGGATAACTTTTATTATTCTTATATCACCATTCTATGGTACATGGACCACCAAGGGATTACGTACCTTCTGAGCGTATTCTTCCAAATATTTGTTCCAATCGGTATCGGCTTCGAAACCATATTTGCTCCAGCCTGATCCCCAATAATAAATATACTCGGAACCCGGTTCATAATCACTGACCGACAACACATGCCCCAAAGCACCTCCACGTTCTTTCTGCTCTTTTTCGGAGAACATTTGGGGCAGCGCTCCTTTTATATTAGCCGGAAATACAGCACCTATATAAATCACTCCATTGTTATTGGCTGCATTCTCTGTAGAGTCCGCATAGGCTATATAACCTGCATTTGCATCAAAACTATACCCCGTAGGATTCTGTTTGTGCAATACAATGCCGGTCACCACCGGAGTTGTTTCCTGCAAATTATCAAAAGAAACCACAGTCTTGTTCAACTGCGATCCCTTGTCCAAAGAAATGATACGCGTTTCTATCACATTTGAATCTCTTTTTACAACCAACGGATTATAAACTAACTTGGTGGTGAATCGAAGCGGACCGTTATCCAAGACTTCACAATCCTTGTAACAATAGGGATAAACAATGGTACTATCGGGGAATAAAGCTGCTGTTCCGCCACCCAGAGTCGGACCCACCGCATAACAATCCATTCCGTTTCCATGATCTATGTGATAAGAGATTCCTTGATTCAAATCACCGTCATAACGATCTTCCACCACCGGTTCGGGTACATTCTTGGTCCAGATGTCATAACCAAAGGCACGCTCGCCCTTCTCCTGCAAAGCAGGACCGTATGCACGATAAGCGGCGCGATCGTTTTCCCATGCCACATCATCCAGACGCTCGGGATATTGACGCCCACAAGCAACCACATCCACCGGCTGTGGAGTTCCTTCTGCAATTGTATAAGTAACCGAAGCTCCCCCTTTCACCGAAACAGGAAAGATAAGCATATCATCGTATGTTATCTGATAAGGTACTTCAAGCCCGTTCTCGTCCAATACGATAACTTGTGCCGTATCGGGTAATTGTAGTTTGCCTGTTATTTCAGCCATAGAGATTTCCACCATTTCTCCATTCCTATCAATAGAAAGCGGATTGGTTATAGTGACAGTCACCGGCTCCTTTTGCGAACAGGAAAACATAGCTAACGCCGTTGCGACTGCTAAAAAGATTTTTCTCATACTATTTATTGTTTGTCGAACTGAAAGACAAAAATACAAAGAATCTGCAAGTATCAACAAAGACACAAGCAGATTCTTCCTATTTATATCTACTAATTATTTAGGCTGTTTACCAATGTAGGCCAGAATACCGCCATCTACATAGAGAATATGGCCATTGACGGCATTAGATGCTTCGGATGCAAGGAATACAGCAGGACCAGTCAATTCCTGCGGATCCAACCAGCGACCGGCCGGAGTCTTGGCACAGATGAATGTATCAAACGGATGACGGCTTCCATCGGGCTGGATTTCACGTAACGGAGCAGTCTGCGGAGTAGCGATATAGCCCGGACCGATACCATTACACTGAATATTGTATTCTCCGTATTCAGAACAGATGTTACGAGTCAACATCTTCAAACCACCTTTAGCGGCAGCGTATGCAGAAACGGTTTCACGACCTAACTCAGACATCATAGAGCAGATATTGATGATTTTACCATGTCCTTTTTCCATCATCGCAGGCAAAACTGCTTTAGAAACAATGAACGGAGCATTCAAGTCAATATCAATAACACGGCGGAAATCGGCAGCTTCCATTTCGTGCATCGGAACGCGACGGATAATACCGGCATTGTTTACAAGAATATCAATTGTACCTACTTCCTTTGCGATAGTGGCAACCATAGCCTGTACGGCAGGCTCGTCAGTAACATCACATACATATCCGTGTGCTTTAATTCCTTTTTCAGCGTAAGAAGCCAAACCTTTATCCACCAATTCCTGATTGATGTCGTTGAAACAGATGGTTGCACCTTGTTCTGCAAAAGCAGATGCAATAGCAAAACCGATACCATAAGAAGCGCCTGTTACAAGGGCGACTTTACCTTCCAAAGAAAAATTCAAATACTGATTCATGATACTTATATTATTAAATTAATGAAGTTATATTATTTATTTCAAGTCTGTAATCAATGAGAAGTCTTGATCACCATAATCCAAATTCTCTCCACCCATACCCCAAATAAAGGTGTAATTGTGTGTTGCCGCCGCACTATGAATAGACCATTCGGGAGACAAAACTGCCTGATCGCCTTTCATCCATATATGACGTGTTTCATCCACTTCTCCCATAAAATGACAAACAGCGTGTTCATCAGGCACTTCAAAATAAAAATAAGCTTCCATACGACGGCTGTGCACGTGTGCCGGCATGGTATTCCACACACTTCCCGGTTTCAGTTCGGTCATCCCCATCTGCAACTGGCAGGTAGGCAATACCTGACTTACCAGCATCTTGTTGATGCAACGATGATTGGAACCTTCCAGTGAACCCATTTCAGCAACGATGGCATCTGCTTGGTCACTTTTTTATCGGGATAGTTACGATGAGCGGTAACAGAGTTAAAATAGAATTTGGCAGGATTTCCGGCATCTTTACTTTCAAAAGTCACTTCCCGGTCTCCCGAACCCAGATAAAGCGCTTCTTTATAATCCAGTTCGAACACGGCATTTCCAGCTTTGACCACACCGGGACCGCCCACATTAAAAATACCCATTTCACGTCGGGAAAGAAAGTAAGATGCTTTCAGCGGATCAATGGCCTCCAGTTTTAATATCTCTCCCACCGGTTTGGCTCCTCCTACAACCATACGGTCATACATGGAGTAAACCATGTTCACCTCATTGTCCGAAAATACTTTTTCTATTAAGAAATCCCGTCGTATCCTTTGAGTGCCATAGCTTTTGGCATCTTCGGGATGCGCGGCATAACGGATTTCATAATTTGTCTTCATAAGCAGCTATTTTATGTTTTTATAGTATTCCGAATTATTTCGACTTGGGCAAAGTTACGAAACAATCTTGTTTCGATGCTGCAAAAATCGTTCAGAATAGGTATAAATTTTGTCCTATTATATGCAAAATCTGCTACTTAATACGTTTCAGAACACTCAAAAACTCAAAATCAACGAGATAAAATATCACAAAACTTATCTTGAAACGCACGCGCCCGGCTTAATTTCAGTACGTTTTGGTTAATGATAACAAAGGCCAATTGATGTCCATTAGCAGCTTTTACATACCCTGCCAGTGAACTGACCCCGGTTACAGAACCGGTTTTTGCATGCACATTTCCCCGAGCCTTGGTCTGTTTCATCCGATTTTGTAAAGTACCGTCCACTCCTGCTATGGGCAGAGACTCATAGAAAGGAAGAAAAACTTCCCGATGATAATAGGCATACTTCAAATACTCCAATAGTAAACGTGGAGAGATATAATTATAAACGGAAACACCGCTACCGTCCGCTATCTTATAGTTCTCCGGATTAAACCCTAAAGCTGTTTTCATAAAGGCGTGAATGGCATCGGTTCCATCTTCTCCTGTCACCCGTTTATGCAGGGAACGCTTGGCAGCCAAATGATAAAACATTGATTCGGCACACAGGTTATCACTTTTCTTCAAAGCTCTTTCCAACACTTCCTTGAGTGGTCTTCGGACGGTATAAAGCGTAACTATACTGTCGGCCGTTACAGGACAATCGGCATACGTGCAGGTTCGCGCTTCAATTCCTTTGCTGCGCAAACGGCTGACAAAGGTATGAAAAAAGAAATCTTTGGAAGTATATACATTCAATTTCTCAGTATAGGGATAAGAAACATTCCCGGAAACGGTAATGATATTGCCATTGCTGAGCCAGTTACGAGTGATTTTCAGCTTTCCAGCTTGTGGATTACGGCTCACCCCGTGATTATAAACCTGATAATAATCGGAAACCGGCGTACAAACTACTTTGGGCAACGAGTCTTTCTGAGCAGGAGAAACCGATACATCCACGCAGCCCCTATTCAGCATGAGAGGGGAAAGATAGGGCTGGAAGGAATAAGGAGTATCGTCCCAACACCAACCGGAACCCCAATAAACTGAGTCTGTCATGGAAACATCCGCTGCAAGGGTATCTGTCACATAACGGATGCCTTTACTTGCCAATGCATCTACCAGACGGTCCAGATCCTCGTCCATAAATTCCGGATCAAAACCGCCTATCAGATACAAGCTGCCTTTCAACGTGTCATTTTCTATTTTTCCACGATAACGAAGACTGGTATCCATGGTATAATCTGCTCCCAGTTGTACCAAGGCGGTAACCGAAGTGATTATTTTCTCAACAGAAGCAGGCCGGTACAGTTTATCGTCTTGGTAACGGTAAACGGATTCTCCGGCGGTCAAATCAAATACGGCAATACCCACTTCGGATGTTTTCAGAACTTCTTCATGCAGTAAAGCGTCCAGCCGCTGAGATAGCGGCTGGGCGTTTATGAAGTGAATAGATAAAATCAGTAAAAAGAAAAATAAAACTCGTTTCATTATAGTTCCCTGAATATCTCACCCACAGTAGGATGAGGAAATACATATCGTTTCCAATCCTCTATGGTCTTACCATCCTCAATAGCCATACCTGCCAATACAATCAGCTCGGAAGCAGGATTACCCAACATGTGCGCTCCCAATACAGTACCGTCTTCGGCTGTCAAAACTTTGCAGACGCCGTTCACTCCTTCATTCTCGCTACAAAACGCCCGGAGTAAGCCATCGGCAACTTAACGGCTCGATAAGGAATACCTGCGGCCTGCAAAGCTTCCTCGCTCATACCTACCCCGGCAATCTCGGGATTTGTATAGACCACACCCGGTATGGCACGATAACTCATCGCATCTTCCTTACCTGTAATATGATGGACAGCCACTTCCGCTTCACGCACGGCGGTATGTGCCAACAAAGAGACTCCGTTCAAATCACCGCATACATAGACACCGGGGACAGAAGATTGCAAATGTTCATCTACTTTGATGCATCTGCGCTCCGTCCATTCCAAATTCAGATTTTCCAATCCGAAACCTTTTGTCACCGGACGACGGCCCACACTCATCAATAACTTATCAGCTGTAACAGTTCCTGTTCCATCTGCATTTTCATATGACACAGTAATACCGGTTTCCTCTTTGGACACCCCTACTACTTTCGTACTGAGCAGGAACTTGATTCCTTTTTTGGCATATTCAGCCCGGAGCATAGCCGACAGCTCTTTATCCATGCCACCCAGGATCTCATCCAACATTTCGACAACTGTCACCTGTACTCCCAAACTGGTAAAGAAAGAAGCAAATTCCATACCGATCACTCCACCGCCGACAATAGTCAATGAAGCAGGTACTTCTTTATTATCCAGTGCATCACGGTGCGTCCAGTAATCCACATTTTCCACTCCCGGAATAGGAGGAATAAATGTTTCACTGCCGGTACACAGCAGCAAATTCTCACATTCATAGGTTTCCCCACCACATTGGATGGTATTCTTATCTACAATTACAGCTTCTCCCGTTACTATATTTACCTGATGCGCAGTCAGTTTTGCCTTGATACCCAGTACCAGTTTACGAACCACCTTTGATTTACGCGCCACAATTTTTCCTAAATCAAAAGAAGCTTCAGGCACATTCACGGCATACTTTGAAGCATGTTTCGCATAATCATATACTTTAGCCGAATAAAGCAAGGTTTTGGTAGGAATACATCCCTCATTCAGGCATACACCGCCCAAACTTCTTTTTTCGAACAATACAACACTCAGTCCTGCCTTTCCGGCAGCTTCGGCAGCAGTATACTGCGGGACCTCCACCGATGATTGCAATTTGATATTTCATGGTATTTATTTTGGGTTAATTAGTTTTTATCTGTTCAAAGCCTTCAACAGACAGATTTGGATCTATTTTTATCAATGCTTCTACAAATTCCAAAGGCTTATCAGGGTTAATCATTACAAAACCTTGGGCATGCTCTATTTTCACTTTTTGCATTCCTATTGCATTCGGATTATAAGACACTTTACGGATTCCGTCTACACATATTCTGTTCCCCCATCCCGGTTTGATTTCCAGAACACCATTGTCTTTTACAATATAAGTAGTTTTCGACCGCGAATAAAACATTAATACAGGAATAATAATTCCCCCAAGCGCCGAAAAAGCCCAACTTTTCTCCAAATACACATTCAGAAAAATAATCAGAACAACCAGACCGACTATAATGATCCACCAGTTACGGGTTCTTTTTGTTTTAAATACTTTCTCCATAATTTATTCCTCCTCTATCCTATGCTCCAACCGCTTCACCAACGCATTGATAAATTCTTCCGGCTTTACAGGAACCAATGACAATAAATTTTTCTTCTCATAATGTATCAATACATATTTCGAAGGCATAATTCCACCGAATCCGGAACTTCGTTTCAGCTCCACATCCGTAATGTCAGTCAAGGGAATGGTCTTCCCTTTATAAAAACGACCATAATACACCACTAACTTTCCATCCGCAGTCAGCATATAAGTAGAATGGATAATACGTTCAATAATAATGATCAGACCCAATGCTACTACCAATCCTATCATTGCCTTCATACACCAAAAAGCAAATACCATGACGGCTGTCAGCAGTATCAGGAGAAAATAAGTACCTCCTGCTATCTTCACATGAAAAATTCGATTCATCATCTTATTGTAATTTGCCCGAAAGATAATAAATTTATCGTTTATCGACCTCATTACGGCGCAGAATGAGAGAATTTATCCTTTTTTTGTCCTCTTTACTGTACGTTTCATCTTCAAAGCATACAAATTTAATTCGATAGAAGATTCCGTTTCTGTTATATCACCCTCATCAGTCAGCAGTTCATTCAGCAGTTCTCCACTACGTTGTACCAGACTCTTCCTCTTTTCCTCATCATACTCGGTAGCCATGATATTTACATTCCGTACTAATGTCCTTAACTTAAAGAATGATTCGATAATGGCAAAAGTAGTTGCGGTAGCTCTCGGACTTCTTAAAATTGTAGCCAGCATATAAAGCCCTTTTTCGGTAAATGCTTTAGGTTCTACGGGAGAATGTTTCAAACTACTGAACCGGTCGAAATTTTCGACCAGTTGCTGTTTTTCAGATACTTGCAACGAAAACATATAACCATTTGGGAATTTGTCCCGATTGTTTTTTACTGCTTCATTAATTCGTTTGGTTTCTACGCCATAAAGCTTAGCTACATCCCGGTCTATCAGTACTTTCTCACCCCTCAACTCAATTATAAGTTCTTTTACCTCACTTTCGTGAATGATTTCTTTATTGTTTTCCATCCTATTCTATTTAAAAATGCAGAAAGTTACACTTTTAATTTCATACTTGCATTATCTATTTCGTTTATTCTTCACGAAAAAAATAGTAAAAACAAGAGTAAAAGGTACAATGAATAAAGGTTTTTCGTAGCTTTGCACCCATAAAGCATATTATCATGGTTAAAAAATTCGATTTCCTTGTTATCGGCTCAGGACTTGCCGGAATGAGCTTCGCACTGAAAGTAGCTCACAAAGGTAAAGTCGCCCTGATTTGTAAAGCAGGACTGGAAGAAGCCAATACCTATTTTGCTCAGGGAGGTATAGCATCTGTTACCAACTTGAAAGTAGACAATTTCGAGAAACACATTGAAGACACGATGATTGCCGGCGATTGGATCAGTGACCGCGCGGCTGTAGAAAAAGTAGTGCGAGAAGCACCTGCACAAATCCAGGAACTGATAAAATGGGGAGTGGATTTTGATAAAAAAGAGGATGGAGAATTCGACCTCCACAAAGAAGGAGGCCATTCCGAGTTCCGCATCCTGCACCACAAAGACAATACAGGAGCTGAAATACAAACCAGCCTGATAGAAGCGGTAAAAGCCCATCCCAATATTACCATATTTACAGATCACTATGCGGTAGAAATCATTACCCAGCATCATTTGGGAATTATTGTCACCCGCCATACACCAGGCATCAAATGTTTCGGTGCTTACGTATTGAATGAGAAAACAGGAGAAGTGGATACGTTCCTGTCCAAAGTAACTGTAATGGCAACAGGCGGATGCGAAGCGGTATACCGCAATACAACCAATCCACTGGTAGCTACGGGAGACGGCATTGCTATGGTGTACCGTGCCAAAGGAGCAGTAAAGGACATGGAATTTATACAATTCCATCCCACCGCCCTTTTCCATCCGGGAGACCGTCCCAGTTTCCTCATCACCGAAGCCATGCGCGGTTACGGTGCTGTCTTAAAGAATCAAAGTGGCGAAGAATTCATGCAAAAATATGATCCACGCCTGTCATTGGCCCCACGTGATATCGTAGCACGTGCCATTGATAACGAAATGAAGCAGCGTGGTGAAGATCATGTATATCTGGATGTAACTCATAAGGATCCGGAAGAAACAAAAAAACATTTCCCCAATATTTATAAAAAATGCCTCAGCCTGGGCATTGATATTACTAAGGACTATATTCCTGTAGCTCCGGCCGCTCATTATCTGTGCGGAGGTATCAAAGTCGATCTGGACGGACAGAGCAGCATCAACCGTTTGTATGCCATCGGCGAATGTTCATGTACCGGTCTGCACGGAGGTAACCGTCTAGCTTCCAATTCACTGATAGAAGCTGTGGTCTATGCGGACGCGGCAGCCAAACATGCACTAAATGTACTCGACCGATATGACTTTAATGAGGATATCCCCGAATGGAACGATGAAGGAACCATGAACAATGAAGAACGGGTACTGATAACCCAAAGCATGAAAGAGGTGAACCAAATTATGGAAGCTTATGTAGGTATTGTACGCAGTAATACGCGATTAATCCGTGCTTGGAACCGATTGGATATTTTATATGAAGAAACCGAGCGTCTTTTCAAACGCTGTAAGGCTTCACGCGAGCTTTGCGAACTGCGTAACATGATTAACATCGGGTATTTGATCACCCGTCAGGCAATGGAACGGAAAGAGAGTCGCGGACTGCATTATACGATTGACTATCCACATGCCGCTGAAGAAAAAAAGTAAAAAATATTTTTTTACTTCAAATAGAACTGATTATTTTTATAACTCCCGTTAGCAGAATTACTTTTTCTTGTTGACCATTATTGCACTACGAAAATTAAATCAATTCTGCTAACGAGATTATTTTTGTCCCATTCGTATAAACATGAACTAAAAACAGCAGGAACAATGACGGAATCATCTATCCGTAATAATTATTTTTCCTCAAGCGGATTAATATTCAGAATGATTCTCTTATAAGATTTTAGATTGGGAATTCCATTATCTGTAAGTTCAAGTATCAAATGTAACTGTTTGCCCGGATTATCCGGTACAATTATTTCCGCCCTCTTCTCATCGGCGTGCTTTATAGCCACCTTTGTTTGCACACTGCCTGCTTCCCGATATTGCCACCATTGGTAAGACAATGAATTTTTATCAGGGTCAAATGAAGAAGAGGCATCCAGTATTATTTTTTCTCCCGGCCGGACTGTGCGTACACTTTCTCCCAATATCCGGGCAACAGTTGATGATTTGCCTTTGAATATTCATCAGCCACGCACCAGTCGGCACGAGCCGCCCAGTCATTTTGTATAGCAGGCAACCAACGCTGGAAAGTATAATGCGAATCCGGCACACCGTTTTTCAAATCATTCCCATCTTGCATGTGATTGCCATTTTTATACTCCGGGCGTCCTCCCCATCCTCCTAATGTATAGTCTGTATGTTGTTCAAGTCCATTACGTATAAGAGGCATAAAAGAAGGAGTATCCCCCTCACTGGTATATTCCTGAGGATAGGCGGCACAAAGTGGTCCGTGCCCATTCTTAATATGGTCAGCCAACCAAGGTTTATCCATGATTTGTTGCAACTCTTTTGAATTTTTACTAAGTCTGTTTTTAAAATAATAGTCCACACTCATGTAATCCCATACATATCTCCATCCTCCATCATGATCCGGCGCGCCCGATTCATAAATAATGATTTCAGGAAGATTCTGTTCTATCCATTTTCCACCGCCGTCCTGATACCAAATACAATATAATCTGGCTTTTGATACCGCTTTTGCCCATTCTGCAGCAGAATATTTCTGCTTGATCTGCCATAAGGCATTGGCCTGGGTGTTGGCTCCGCCCCATGCTAAAATATGAACAGGCCTCGGATCAGAATCAAGCAATGTCCTTATGATGAGCTGTGCCCCCTCGCTATCAGACAGTAAAGGAGGCAATTTATGCAAGTCCTCTCTGTTCTCATTACCAACGCCAAGACACTTAGCAGATATTCAGCATCGGGATAATCGGGATTATGTTTCCTCAAATTAGGCAGACATTCCGCATATTTGGCAATTTGTGATTCGATCCATTTATCTTTGCTATGTCCGTCTTTCTGTACCCCATTGACTTGAACAATGCCTGCTACATCATAATCAGAAGAATACATAAGAAAACGAATCATAGAACTTTGATCGTCAATCTCACCATCCGTAGTGACAATAACCCGGGGCTTCTCCTGCTGTCGGGCAACAGCAGATAACATTGACACAAACAAAAAAACAATACAGCATAAAATAGTGGTCATTTTCATATTACAAACTGTTAAATTAGTAGGCCAACACATTCCAAAGATCTCTGATACGTTGTTCGGGGTCCCATTTGCCATTGAATGTCCACTTGGCGGTAACGCCATAAAACTCCGGAGCATTCTCCGCCTCCTTCAAATTATCGTTTAACCAGCCACTATGCCCTCCTTCACGGGTACAACCATAATAATAGGTACGTAGCCCCCACGGACAGGGATCAAGCACTTTATCCGAATAAGCATAATGAATATTCCCGTCAAGCACATTCTTCGACATTTTACATTTGATGAGATAAAATTGGGAATCATGATGATATCGTCCTAAAAGTGTCGGTGTCTTAGCATCAAATGAAGAATTGGTAATAACCAGTTTCTTGTTCTTGTCACCTCGTCCGTCATGCCAAATCATGGCACGGCTATCACCATAAAAATGGCAGCGTGTGGCATAGCACCATCCGCGAGGACAAAGAAAATCCACACCCGGACAACGAAGATAGAGATCGGCATGATAATACATACCATTGCTTCCGGGCGCCCACAAGGAAAGGGCATCATTTCCATCGGCCCATACATTACTGTTGATGATGATGGTACGAGTGGCACGTCCAAAAATCGCCATCTGATGGATGGTCGTATTTTCAACGGCAGTTCCGTAATTGTTGTAAACAGTCAGTCCGCTAATAACACAATCATCCGCACCTTCCTGCAACACAATGACACCATTGCCTACCGGACGTCCATGATATTCCGTGATGGCACGTGTCTGGGCTGTTTCAGCCAAGACAATCCGCGTACTGTCACGGTTTTCCCCCACCAAAACAATATTAGGCCTGTCAATAATCACTTTTTGATGATACGTTCCGTTCAGCAATAAGATTTTAAAAGGTTCTGTCGGAATTTCCGGAGCCTTTTCAATAGCTGCCTGAATACTCTCTCCCGGCTTTACCACCACATCAAAAGCCGTACGCTCTGCCATGGGACGACGATACATTTCAATAAGCCCGTTTTCATTCGCTCCTTTGGTTGCCAGACTGATTGCCACCTTATGCTTCGGATCATATTTGTCCGCCCATGCATTGTATATGGCAAAAAGCTCAGCCGGTCTGCTATTGTACCAACTATATCCGTTACGACGTTCTGTTCCTATTTCTTCCAAATGGCGACGTGGCAGCCCATCACGGTCACATACATACGGTTCACAATATTTCAAATCATAATAACGCGCCCAAATAGGCTTGGCTTGAGGATCTTCCACAAGACGAGTATCCCGCTCACCATTTGCCAGCACGATACGCTCGCATTTCAAACCGGTAAGTTTATACCTGTCAAACCATTTCATGGCTCCGTGAACCGCCCGCTTCACGCGTGCGTCGGGTGCAGGTAATTCCATGAGCAGACGCACAATTCCGGCACTCTCCGCCGAACAATAAGACGGCAACTCATACGCACGTGCCGGTGCAGGCTTCAATGTTTCCCTATCATTCTGCTGACACCACACTGAAGGTTCTCCATCCTTTATAATTTGTGTAGCCAGTATACACTCTATTCCTTTATTAAAGGCTTTTCCCAAACGTACACACAAAGCCTTGTCTATCAAATCATCCTCATAAGGCGCTTTGTGATTCATCATATCACGTATCATATTCAATGTATTGACAATGGCATCGTCATTAAAAGTAATATGTACCTGATAACCACGCGGACCGGGCCAGAATTGCGGCCATCCTCCGTTTTCGTATTGACCACTCAGCAAATATTCCACTCCCTGAAGGAAAGCATCCCGATAACGTATATCCTTAGTCTGCCTATAAAGACGGGCTAAAAAAATCATCTGGGCAGTTGTGGCATTATTATCTATCGTAGAATCATCACGACGTGATTTATCCTTTATCACTTTAGTCAGCTCTTTATCATTCATGCGGCGGGCCATATCTATATTCTTCGGCCAACCGCCCGTACAGCGTTGAAAAGCCAATACATTTTCAGCAATCCGCCGAGCTTCATCTGTCAGAAAGAAAGAACCCTGCTCCATACGTGCAATTTGTTTCCATTCCTTAGGATACGACTCATTATCCTTTTTATGAGCTCTTTGCTGCGCAAAGGAACCGGTTACCATGGCAAAAGCCATAAAGCCAATAAACACTTTTTTGAATGTATTTTTCATTATTCCTATATGTTTTGATAAAAACCAGTAAACAAAATTATGCGTTTTCCAATCTGAATACAGAGAATATTTGGTCTTTTTCAGGCAGATTTTGCACAGACATCATCAAACCTATACAATTTTTGATACTCTGCCCCTTTACCTATACATAAAAAAGCCTATCTATCACAGATCGGCTTTTCTATCAAATATTTGTCTTTCAAAATCCAAAGATTCTCAGAAGACATTCACATTATAATAACTATAAAACTTATCAAACCCCATTCTACTATCTAACAGAACCATTACGCCATTTAGCCGCACCAATGTTCAACTGATAAATTTTTGACTCCATAACTTTACCTGTCTGATTGTAATACAAGTTTACACCATGCTCTCCAGCCGTACCATCAAGTGCATCTGCACGATGCATATATTGATCGTTATCAGCAGTAGCCTTATGTGGTGGATTTGGACTTACCATCAGTTCTAATGGAGAAATATCATCTACAAGAACTTCCAATGTTCCATTTAAAGTAGCAGAACCATTGTTGACCAAGGTGCCAAAATTATTTTTAGTCGCAGTCCATGGATTATTGCTAAAATTTGTCCGTTGGATAAAAAAGTATTTGTAGAATAATTATTGTCAAAATTCAATGTCACATGTCCGGCTGTACCGTCTGCCATAATCATTGTCTTACGGATATCAGCTCCTGCCATAGTCATCTTTCGGACATCACCGTCCTGCTTGGTCAAAACAATCAGGTTATTTTTCACCGTATAAGTACTTCCATCTGGAATATTACGCATATTGAAAATATTTCCTGCTGCACGAGTGTTCCAGTTAACCAAAGTATTGTTTTCAAACGTTATATTCCATGCCCCTCCCTTCCATGCACTCTGCTTGGTTTCACTGAAAAATGAAGGGAACGGACAATCATAGAAAGTGTTTCCACGAACCACAAAGTCCTTATATAAATTAGAATTCGCATTATTTCCGGAACCGGCAATCCATGGATAACCTCCGGCACCATTACTATAATAGCCACAGTCAAAGAACTGGTTATCCTCTATCAAGACATGATCCCAAATTTTGTAATTAGGCCCCTGCTCACGAATGAACCCACGTACCAGACGCTTGAAAGTACAATTTTTCACCACAAAACTTTCCAAATGTACAGCCATACCATTAGAAAACATATTAATGAAATAATTACCTGTAGCCGAACCCAAACCGGCAACATTATCACCATAAGTAAGAGCCATTGGACAATCGAAATCAATATCATAAAATTCGAGCATCTTCATATAAATTTCTCCTCCTTCTCCAGCTTGTGGCTGGCGCCCGAACATCAAATTCATAGAATTAACATTAGTACCTGTCATATGCATACCACCTAACAATACTTTAGCACGTTTACCTGCTGCTACATCCTCAGGACGAGTACGAAGAACAAAACCTTTGCAGGTAGTTAAATTATCAAACATACAATAAGTCTTTCCACCTTCCAAATAATAAGTCTGTCCTTCGGCTAAATTTACATCGGAAATGAAGTCTGTTAAAAGGAAATCAATACGCATTGCATTGTATTTCAGAGCAGCCTCGTGCTGTATCAAAGCATTTTGATAAGCTTCATCTGAATCAAACCGGTCACGACTTGGAGCACTTAAGTCATGAGTTACTAAAATAGGCTCTCCCGGTTCTCCGTCTGAGCGGGCAGAACAAGTATTGTAATATGCATCCCATTTTACCTTCACATTCTCGTTGCGAACATTAATCACATAAACAGAGTTTTTCTGAAGTCCGTCAATATCTACATATCCCTTTTCAAAATCCTCATCGGTTAATTTATATTTTCTCCATTTTTCATTCACTGTTGATTCAGGATTATTAGGAGACGGATCTACTTCCAACCACTGATAAACAAAATTATCGTTAGCATCAAGCTGAAATTTTTCACGATAAATAGCCTTATCATCGTCTGATACCCCTTCTGTTACAGTTTTGAAAGCACGATTCAACATCACACGCATAGTAGTCTGTGTAGTCTTAGAAGCATCTACATAGACACAGAATGGAGTTGCATATCGATCAGAAGTGGTAATGCCCATCCATTCTGCCACTGTCTGCCATCACCATGTCCATACCATTTGGATGCATGTGAAAAATCAGTCACATTATCATCTTTTGTTGATAACACGCGAATAGCAAAACGATAATCAGTGGAATACTGTTGATCTTTAATAACTAAATCAAGGACCTCCGGTCCTACAATGGTATCTAGTAACAAAAGACCGTTTTCGGCAGATGTACCCCAAGCATCTGCACCACCCGAAACATTTGGCTGTAGTGCCTGACGAATCTGGTAGCCCGCACAGTTATTCACTCCATACCAATAAAGATGAATATCATTGCCATTCGGTCCCTCTGCTTTACAATTATAAGCATAGTCATCCCCTTTTCCTCTATTATTATCACAAATGAACATAGTCATCCATTCTCTATCTATATTTGCCATTCCTTTCTCATCATCAGAACACGAAATACATGAGAAACCTGAAAATAACATTAATGCATATAAAAATTTTTTTTTTCATCATTCTGTCCTTTTATAAATTATTTATAGCCATAATAGTTCTTGTATACACCTGCTGAGCGTTGGATAGCCGCATTAGGATAAGGTAAAATATAACGTACAGGAGGTAAATCATTCACCTCAGGAACAGAATTACCATCCAGTGGTGATTCTGTTCCATCTTTGACCAACACAATCATTCCTTGTTCTGTATGACGAATATATCCATAGAATGAATATTTACATTGGTTAGTAGGCTCCGAATCATTACTCCACTGATAAAATTCCGCCATCTTCCAAGTTGCTCCATCAACAGCTACCAAAGCTGTCGCTGGTTGATTAGCTGATTTGTAAGGATTATAAATATAGAGCATATCCAATATCTTATTGGGATAAGGATAGCCATAAACTTGATTTACATCCACACGCCATTCAACCGTTTGTGGAAGAACATGGTAATACATAGATTCGGGAAGATCATCCAAATAAGTACTACCATCATGTTCAGCTATATCATCTTCGAAGCCAGTAGAAGAACCGGCATTAGACATTCCTACAGAAAGATAGCGCAAAAAACTATAAACAATTTCCTGTCCATAAAGATTATTACGGACAAGATCTCTCCAGCGCATATTCTCACCCGCAAACTCCCATTTACGTTCATCAAGCACGGCTTTCAAAAAAGTTTCTTTAGAAGAAGCCACCTGAGCAATATAGGCAGAAACAACACTTTGGTCATCGAATGCCCGTGCATGGACTTGACGAAGTGACTCCTGAGCAGTGGCAGTAGGTCCTTCCAACTCATTAACAGCTTCGGCATTCATCAACAAAACATCCGTATAACGCATATAAGGGAAGTTAATACCTGTATTACTGGCACTCAAATTGGTAAACTGTCCCGCATTCGCCCACAATTTAGACCATTTATTATTATGGACAGTATAATCCGCACGAATCATACAAGAATCCTGAGTAGCATTATTAGCACTGTTACCATAATACCAAAGTCCATTAATAAAATCTCGACGCTTATCATTCTCATCGAATGAATAACGGTAAAAAGCACTCAAACGTATATCACCTTTAGATTCTCCCCATACATTCTTACCCAATGTCTTTCCTTCATTAACGGTTGATGTAGGTCCTTGAGAATACCCTGTATTACCTGTAGACTCCTTAGCAAAAGGAATCTCAAAAATAGGATCACCTTTAGCAATAATTTCAAAATTGCTTTCCTTGGTAAAAATATCTTGATAAGAAGTGCCTACAGAGTGTGTCCCCGAAGCAATAACCAGGCTAGTATATTCTTTTACGATTTGATAATACTTCTGATAATCTTCCGGACGTTTCATCACACCATAACTATTTGCATTATTTTTATCCGGATGAAGTGAATAACCTCCGGCAGTCAATGCAATACGTGCAATTAATGCCCAAGCAAACTCCTTAGACGCACGTTCTACTGTTGTTGTTGTAGTAGAAGACATCTTAGGAGCAATATCCTGCAAATCTTCAATAAGTTTATTTTGGATTTCTTCGCGATTCATTACAGGAATCACATAATTATCACCTAATTGTGAGGCTGGCAGGAAAGTGAAAGGAACATCCCCGAACATCACTACCAGATCATGATAAACCATAGCACGAAGACACTTGGCTTCGCCCAACATCTGCATAACAGCGGTATTCTCTTCATTATAAAGCGGACCAGTTTCTACACCCCGGATAAAACGGTTAGCATCTTCAATAGCTTTATAAGAAGCTCTCCAATATTTATCAATTTCGCCACCTTGATCGTCACAATCAAAACGTGCATAGCTATTATGGGTTGCTACATTACCTGTATACATCTGCATATCAACATCACTGTTCAAATTAAAAGTTTTCTGATAGCACTGCCATAAAGATCACCTACCAAGATAGAAGCATAAACACCGTTCAACGCACGGCTAATTTCTGTTTCTTGGCTGAACACAAAGTCCTCATTGTAACTTGATGGAGAATCCACGTCAAGGAAATCATTGCATGATATTAGAGTCAAAGTTGCTAATCCTATTATTAAAGTATTTTTAAATTTCATGTGCTTTCAAATTTAGAATGTAATATTAGTACCTAGTACAAAACTGCGACTACGTGGGTAACGGTTATAGTCCATACCACAAGTTAATCCTGTCTGAATATCCACTTCAGGATCATAACCCGAATACCCAGTAATAATAAACAAATTAGAGGCTGATACATAAAAACGAGCTTTCGAAATCCCCCATTTAGAAGTCAGATTTCCAGGTAACGTATAGCCAACAGTCAAATCCTGACAACGCAGAAACGATCCATCCTCGATAAAATAGGAATGAGTTATTTTTTTTGTCACATCCGTCGGATTCCAAAGTGTCCTACCTTCGTTTAATTCACGGTACATATCCAACGAACCATCAATATAGTAACATTTGTACAAGCATTCGCCATCACCATCACGGGTATAACGCCAACCTTTGTCAGCAAATGTGGAAAGCACATTGTAGAACTTATTCTTATTGCTTTCGGATGAGGAAAGCTGGTAAGCTGTCGCATTATTCACATCAAAATCAAGCATAAAGTTGAAGTTCATGGCAAAATCAAAACCCTTCCATTGTCCGCTCAATCCAAAACCTCCCTGCACTTTTGGATTGGTATTACCTATAACAGTACGGTCATCTTCTGTGATATATCCGTCACCATTCAAATCCTTGAACTTGACTTTGCCCGGCAGAGTAGCTATGCCTGAATTAGAATCTCCTGAAATCTGATTGATTATTGTTTTTGGATGTTCCACACCGTCTGCATCCATAATAGGTGCATCTTTCGAAGTTCCGTTTTCAGCGGCCGTTGATCCCCAAGGTACTGCTTGCAAGTTATTAGTGGGATCAAAATAGAATTCATCCATTGAATATAAACCATCATATACAAAACCATAAATAAGTCCTACTTGGTCACCCACCTTCAAACAATAATCATTGTAACTTGATTTCCAACGGTTATTCTGATCCCAAATCACATTGTCTGTACCATTTAATTTATCAACTTTCATTTTATTCATACCTAAAGAAAGATTTGCGGAAAGCACATAATCCCTGCCACTGAGAATATCTCCTGATATAGTTAATTCAACCCCTTTATTAGTTACTTGTCCAATATTTTGCATCTGACTTACATAACCAGTTGCTGAAGGAATGTCCGATTTATAAAGTAAATCTTTCGTCGTATTCCAATAAATCTCCGGAGTAACAGTGAGACGACCATTAAAAAGCGTGATATCAGCAGCAAGATTACGAGTTAATGTAGTTCCCATTTAATATTTTTATTGGCAAAAGTAGTACCCCCTTGATTACCATACCATTGCTCTCCAAACTGAGTTGCTTCTCCAAATCCAGGTCCGCCGGTAGAATTAACAGTATATAAATAACGCCACATATCATCACTGATACGATTATTTCCTGCCAACCCTATAGCTGCACGAAGTTTTAACTGATCAATCCATTTTATATCTTCCATAAACTTTTCTTCTGAAAGCACCCAAGCACCTGATACTGAAGGGAAATATCCCCATTGATTACCTGGAGCAAATTTAGTGGAACCATCAGCACGCATAGTTACAGAGAGTAAGTATTTGTGGTTATAGTTATAACTTGCCTGCCCAAAGAAAGAAGCAGTGCGATCTGGAGTCGAAAGTGATGAAGTTGACTCCTGCGGTGTACCGAATCCCATATTATCCCAAGCCTGTCCAGCCTCAAATGCACGTGGGAAATAACGATTCTTTTGGAAGTTCTTCTTATTTTGGCTATGATAAATTTCTTGCCCCAATAACATGGAAAAATTATGCTTATCTTTAATAGAAAAGCCATAAGATGCCGTATTAGTCCAAATATATTTAAAAGACTGATCTTTCTGAATACTTGCTACAGGCAACGAATTATTTTTTGTACCTTCACCTGTCAAGGCACCCCAAAAACGATATTGATCTTTCCAGTTTAAACTAAGAGTGGCTTCTGTACGAAGCACCAATCCTTTAACAGGCTTCCATTCCAATGAAATAGCATTAGTATAGTTATAAGCATACTTATTCTGTTGATTAATGGCAATATCACTTTTCGGATTAGTATAAGTAAACAATGCTTCTTCATCAGGGTCAGCATAAGAAGGATCTATATATCCGAATTCACGTAATCCGTTAGTGGGTCTATAACGGAGTACATCAATAATACCGCCTGTACCAATATTATCACCTCCAGCTCCTTGATCACGGCGAAACGTAAATTTAGGATTGATATGCAATGTCAAATTTTTAGTTATATCAATAGCTGTCTTGATATTCAAATTGGTACGGCGCACACCCGACCCCATAATAATACCTTTATCTTCGCTTTGAGTAAGAGAAGCAGTGAAGCGCATCTTATCTGTACCTCCACCAATAGTTACATTAGTAGAATAATTGATAGGATTCTCTCCCATTACCTCATCCTGCCAGTCATGAGTAGGCAAAGAATAATACATATCCAAATCTTGCGGATTGCCAAAATTAGCACGGAAAAATTTGGCATTGCTAGAACGGCTACCATTACACGCCGACCATTCATATTGATAACGTGCAAACTCTGCTGAATTCATTAAATCTAATTTTTTAGACAAATGACTAGTAGACAAATGGGCATTGAAACTTACCTGTATTTTTCCAGCTTTGGCCGATTTAGTAGTAACAACCACTACACCATTACCGCCCTTAGCTCCATAGATTGCCGTGATAGAAGCATCTTTCAATACATCAATAGAAGCAATGTCTGTAGGAGGAATATCATTGATGTTATCCACCTGAAAACCATCGACAATGTAAAGAGGATCATTGCTCTGGGTCACAGACGTACCTCCACGAACACGAATGTTAATATCTGCCCCTGGAGCACCATCGACCGTAGTTACTTGCACACCAGCTATTTTTCCCTGCAAAGCCACAGCGCTGAAGTAACTGGTACAGCAGCAATCTTCACACCAGACACGGAACCTACTGAGCCAGTCAGATCTTTACGAGCCCTGCTACTGTAACCCAGCACTACTACCTCTTCAAGCGCTTGTGAATCATCTTGCAGCGTAATTGTCAGTTCTTTTCCGGTAACCGCATCCACTTCTTGCGTTTCGTAACCTACAAAAGAAATAACAATTCTTTTTCCTTTAGACACGGCCAAAGTAAACTTTCCGTCAAAATCAGTTATGGTTCCGTTGGAAGGATTTCCCTTCTCCACAACGGAAGCTCCAATAACGGCTTCACCTGCCGAATCAAGTACAGTACCTTTTACGGTAATGCTCTGAGCAAACATCATCACCGGTATCAGTAACAGCACTGAAAACAGAAGAAGTCTGCTTTTCACTCCTCTTAATTCATTTGTAAATTTCATAATAAAATATTAAGTTAAACAAAAATTTAAAGTCCATTTTTTCCGTGAATGTGAAATAATATAAATCACTATTGTTATTTATATTCTATTCTAAAAGGAAACAATTACAATTTTTATGAGAATAATAGATACTTATTAAAATAGCACACGCATTCTTATAATTTCCGTGTACGCACACAAAACGAGTGAAAAATATTAGATATACAAATTCCCATGCTAAATAAAGCACATCATCAAATACATTAACAGTAATGTTTTCCATTATAATTTAATGTTAGTATTAGAAAATTGGTTTATTTTTATACTATATACGCCACAAATAAAAATAATATTGTTGACTGAACCTAATTTTTGTATTGAAAAAATTAGTTCAACCAATAATTACAACATAATGAACAAAAAAGACACATTCATCAATGAAAACACGGAATTACATAAAAAAGCAGTGCTATGGACTTGTCCTCCATAACACTGCCACCTATATTTATTATAACTGACAAACTCCTACAGCTACAAACCTCACTCCTCCTATTTTATCTCATCCCACTTCGGTGGATTCACCTGCATCAAATGGCGGACAAAGAAATCATACCGCTTATGTTCGCCAAAAGCTTCCCCCATTGTATGATGTGCTCCGGGAATCACGACCAATTCAAAATCTTTATTCGCCTTAATCAATGCATTGACCACCTGCATGGTAGAGGCAGGATCTACATTATCATCCAACTCACCTACCACTAACATCAAAGGACGGCTCAACAGATGTGCATTTTCCACATTAGATCCTTCTTTATATTGATCTCCTACCGGATAGCCCAACCAAAGTTCATTCCACCAAATCTTATCCATACGGTTATCATGACAACCACAAGCTGAATAAGCCGCTTTATAGAAATCAGGATAAAGCAAAACTGCATTTGTAGATTCCTGACCACCGGCAGAACAACCGTAAATACCTACCCTGTCCACATCCATATAAGGATATTTCCGTGCAGCCGCCTTCATCCAAGCAATATGGTCCGGCAAACCGGCATCTTTCAAATTCTTATAACATACATTCTCAAAAGCACGCGAACGGAAAGAAGTTCCCATTCCATCGACCATTACGACGATAAAACCAAGTTCGGCCAAAGAAGTCATGTTCCAATCATAAGGGCGGAAAGTTTTCGGGACATACTGATCACCGGGACCTTGATAAATGTATTCAATAACCGGATATTTCTTATTCGGATCAAAGTTAGTGGGCCGGGCAATCAATCCCCACATATCCGTCTTGCCGTCCCGCCCTTTGGCAACAAATACCTCCGGAGCGTTCCAACCTTCAGCCTCCAAGCGAGTGATATCAGCTGTTTCCAACGGCATCATCACTTTACCATCCCTGGCACTACGTAACACAGCTACAGGAGCCTTATTCACCATAGAATAAACATCTACCAAATACTTCATATCTTCCGAAAACCAGGCACGGTGCATCCCTTCTTCAGGGGTAAGACAAGTAAGCCCTTTGCCATCAAAACCAATGCGGTAATAACGGATGAGATAGGGGTCCTCACCGGCTTCCATACCATTTGCCGAGAAATAGATCTGACGGTTATCCTCATCTACCCGAAGCACTTCGCGTACATACCATTCTCCTTTAGTAATTTGATAATCGGGCTGTGCGGTAATACGGTTGTACATATAAAGATGATTCCAATTGTCACGCTCACTCATCCATATCATCTGCTTGCCGTCTTTTAAGTCATGACGGAAATGACGGGTATAATTCACATATGTATCGCTGGTTTCTTCTACCAACGGACGCACTTTTCCCGTTTCGGCAGAAAGTTCAAGCACTCTGTACACCTGATGTCCGCGCTGGTTATATTCAAAAGTCACGGCACGGCTGTCGGGGTTCCATTCGGGACCATATACTTCATATTGTCGGTCGAACAATTCGGTAGAAGGAATAATGCTTCGTCCGCTTTCCACTTCATAGATGCAGGGCACTTTAAAAGGAAGTTCGTCTCCCGGCTTCGCATACTCCTGTTTGTGAAGCTTGGGCTGAAGCTGATCAGCCGGAGAAGATTCCACATAATAAACATAGCGCTTTTCCACCGGACGGATCTTGCAGGAAGCCACCTTCTTACTGTCCGGTGACCAGCGGATGTAGGCTGAATAATAATTACCCAGTGTCCCGTCCAAGCTCAGTTGCTTTTCTTTTCCGGTAGCCACCTCCTTTACATAGATATTCTGATTTTTAATAAATGCTATCCATTTACCATCAGGAGACGGAACCGGCGATGCTGTCTTCTCATCATCCACCTCCATCCAATGCTTTTGCTTGGGAGGGAGAGGAAGCGCCCCTTCATTGACCAGCTGATTTTTCCGAGATGCATACATCCAACGTTGATTATTAAACACAAAGTGTAGCGTATCCAATCCCTTACTGACCGACAAATGCCCCAATGCAAGAGCTTCCGGCTTGACCTCTTTTCCGGATGCAGCACCCAGCGCCTTTGCCAGACGATGAGAATCAAACAATTCTTTTCTAGCTTTTTTATCTGCATCTACAGATACATACAGGCGTCCGTCCGGAGTATTCCGCACATACCAAAACTGATGAGTACCCTCTATCCATTGCGGATTGACATTGGAATAGAAAACTTTATCCGCACTGAACTTCTCTTTCAATGCATAAGCACGCCGATAATCATCAGCCGTACCTTGAGCGATAGCCATGCCCCCACTAAGGAACATGGCTACCAGCCAACCTAACTTACCAACCTTCATTTTGAATTATTCTATTTCACTTCCCATTCAAACAAACCCGATGAATTATCGGCCGGCTGAACAATCTCCAGTTTTACCGCTTTTGTCTTTACCGGGTCAAAATTGACTGTATTCCCCGTACCTTTTTCCACTCCATACTTATCCGCTCCACTCACCGGTTGCCACTGGCCTTGTGCATCTTTATAGTACACCTTCCAACTTTGCGGTATGCGGCATCCTCCCCAAGGAGCATCATCATACCAATATACGGTAGCACTGGAAACAGTCGCTTCAGACGGAAACTCATAGGATATCCATTCGGTAGTTCCTGTTTGGGCCACCAATGGTAATAGGGTACGGAACGGTCATTCTCATCTTTCGGTACCAGACGGTCATTAATGGCGGAGATGGATTTCACCTTATGCGAAGCATCCACTTTGCTTTCCGATGCCAGCGTAGCAGGCATAGTCGGACGGGAAGCACTTAATTCCTGAGGCAACCATACAGCCATAGCGCCTGCTCCCCGGTGTGCCCATGCATAGTAAGGAATCAAAGTCAATTTTACGTCAGTAGCGGTCAGACGGCCTCTATCGTCATAACCCAGAATCTGTGCATCTGTTTTCAATTGGTTAATACCATACAGCAAATCCGGCTTTTCAACAACCTCAAATTCCGGAGTACGATTCATAAATACACTCAGCACATCAAAATCATTATCCGGCCATTCCGCACAATAGACTATCGGTCCACGTTCCACAGCAATACGTCCACGATCTGCTTCCACCTTATTATTGGCTTTTACTGTACGAGGCTCCATATCGAAATGAACGGCTATCTTATCTCCTTTCTTCCAACGGCGGTCTATGCAGAAATAACCATCTTTAAGCTCACTCTGCACCGGTTCCCCATTTACTTTCACTGTATAGCTCAAACGCTTTCCATCCGAATAAGTGTACAGGTCACTGGGAACTACCTGATTACGCACCCATCCCGGAATACGGATTTTCATTGTAAACTGTCCGGCATTGTTCTTGTTGATGCCGATAGTGACATCACCGTTCCAAGGATAATGAGTGGCCTGCTCCAAAGAAACAGCCTTGCCCTCTACTTTCAAATTCGAAGTATTGGACATGAACAGATTGACATACACGTCCTTATCTTTCACCGCATACACATATCCCGGCAAAGAAGGGATGAAACGGCAGATATTGGACGGACAACAGGCACAGCCGAACCAAGCTGACGCTGGTGCTGTCCAATGCTTTCCAACGGATTAGGATAGAAGAACCCGCCACCGTCCAGGGATACGCCCGAAATAAGACCATTATATAAAGTACGTTCCAGCACATCATAATATTTTGCCTCACCATGAAGCAGGAACAAGCGGTAGTTGACATACACATTACCGATAGCCGCACAAGTCTCACAATAAGCAGACATATTGGGCAATTCATAGTTCTTGCCAAAAGCTTCCCCGTTACTGGTGGCGCCGATGCCACCGGTGATATAATATTTCTTGCCCACAATGTTGTCCCAAATACGGTCTATGGCATGGATATAAGCCGTGTCTCCCGTCAGTGCGGCTACATCTGCCATACCTGCATACATATAGGCAGCGCGAACAGCATGTCCCACAGCCTCATCTTGTTCCACTACCGGTTTATGCGCCTGACTGTATTCATCCGTACGGGTAGTATATCCGCGCTGGTCCAAAAAGAATTTGGCTTGATCCAAATATTTCTGTTGCCCTGTTACCAAGTACAGTTTGGCAAGGGCCATTTCGGCAATCTGATGTCCCGGCACACGGATTTGCTGTCCTTCGCCTGTACCTATCTCCCGGCATACACAGTCAGCATAACGGATAGCGATATCAAGGAAATTACGTTTTCCGGTAGCCTGGTAATGCGCAATAGCACCTTCTACCATGTGTCCCAAATTATAAACTCATGACTCAGTTCCTCTACCTTCTCCCACCGTTTGCTTCCTGCCCACTCATGCGGATGCTTCGGATTCATGGTACGCGAAGTATAGAGATAACCATCCGGCTCCTGTGCCGCAGCGACAATAACCAGCACACTATCAATATACTTAGCCAGTTTTTTATCCGGATAGGTCTGTAACAGATAACTGGCACCTTCTATCGTTTTGTACACATCGGTATCATCAAAAGCCAGACCGCCTACTTTAATGGTATCACTGGGATGGGCAGCATTGACAAAGTTAGTATAACGTCCTGTTTCCTCACATTTACTGAACGCCAGAGGAATCGTTACTTCACGGCTGGCATTCAGTCGTTGCCCCCAGAATGAATCGGTTACTTTCACCGAAGTGAAAGGTACGGGGTCGATAGGATAGCCGTGCGACTGATTTCTTATTTGCGCTGTTCCGCCTGCTACGGTAGCAGTCAACAGAGCAGTGACTAAAAGTTTCTTCATGGTTCTATCATTTAATTGTTTATCATAGTTTTGCAAATACATATTCCGGTCATAGGAAAAGGGTGAATCACTCTTTCAACGGCAAATATTCATCCCATAATTTCAATGAGTGCAGATAACCGGTAAAGGGCCAGTCTCCTTCGGCATTGCGTCCCAATGTGATGAATTGTGACGGTTTCACCAGTAACTGGATATCTTTCTCACTGACTAATTTTCCATTGATATAAACCTGTTCCATCCGCCCATCAAAGCAGATATAGATGTGCTGCCACTTTCCTGCCAATTCCTTCATGTCCTTATATCCTGCATCTTCATACCAGCCATAGTGATTGATTACTCCACAACGAGGTTCCGTGCCGTTAACCAACATGATTTTCTCCAATTCATCATGCGAGGTAGTAAAATCGGCCACACATTCATTTTCACTAATGGAATCATTCAGTACCCACGCCTCCAAGGTATAAGGAGCATTATCCTGCAAAGTGGCAGGAAGCATAAAACTGGAAGTATAGACCTGAGTACCCTCAAAATGAAATGCCTTTTTCCCTTTCACTTCTTTCACAACGAGAGGTAATTTCCGGGCTTCAAAATACCCTTTTACTCCTCGGTTTTCCAAATAAGGAACCGTATCGTTTACGGTAAAATCATCAGCAGAAAGACTGACCACCAACCCATGTTTCTGCTGATCGGCTACAGGCAGACGCACGATATCCGTTTCCGCATCGTATGCCTTTTCCGCTGCTTCCTGTTTCCAATTATAGTAACGGAAATTGGTAATGACCAAAGGTTCGGTGGAACTATGCAGCGTAATCGCTCCTGATGAAAGACACGACTCCGCTTCATAACTCTGCCATTTACCTGACCTGTAAACCAACCCACTAACTGTATGCTCTTTGGACGAGGAGAGTAACGGATGACTATACTCCAATGTAGTTCCCGGTTCCAGTACCAACGCATCACGCCCATCCATGCGCAATGTGCGTGCCGAACCTTCCTTCAAAGTAAAAGCCCCTCCCAGCATCCCTTCATTGTTCTGCCATTCACGACCATTCCAATCGGCAGCGGTAAGTCCCAGCCATTGTTGCGGAGCCGATGCTTCCACCCCATCAAAGATTTTCAAATTCCAGACCGCCCCGCCAAATCCGTTCTTCTGTCCTCCGGTAAAGGTAAGGCGGACATAACGAGCCTTCACCTTGCCAAAATCGACCATCGGGCTGCCTGCCAGACGATTATTCCGCTTATCAGCGAAAACAGACCAATGCTTGCCATCGACAGAAGTTTCAATTAAATATTGATAAAATTGTGTGCCATACTCAAATTGAGTCCAGATAGTTTGTATCTGCTGGGCAACACCCAAATCCACTTCTATCCACTCCTGTCCCATTCCACGAGGACGCCATAAAGTGCCGTTATTATCATCCACAGCATATTCGGGGCAGAAATCGGCATCATAAAAAGAAGAAGCCCTCACCTTAGCACCCAATGCCAGATTTTTTGATTTCACTACAGAAGGTGCCAATGCACCTATTCCGTCATGAGTGGGAATAAGGGGTTTAATGCTTCCATCTTCGGCAAACTCCATACGGTCCACACAAAGCTGACGATGAAATCCGCGGTTGGAATGCGGATTATCATGACGGTGATAGACCATATAATATTCATTGCCTTCTTTTAAAACGCTATGATGTCCCGGCCCATGAATTGTTCCGTCGGTATTGGTTTCAAGAATACATCCCCGATAGGTGTACGGCCCCATAGGTTTGTCCGAAGTGGCATACTGCACCCGATAGGTGTGGTCGTGACAGGAACCCGAAGAATACATAAAATAATAGATACCGTTCCGTTTCATCACAAAGGGCGCTTCAAAAAAATCCGTGGCTTCCGTATTTGGAATCAGACGCGTTTCAGTAAAACTCTTCATATCGGAAGCCAGTTTTCCGGCTCCGCAACCGAAACCTTTATAAATCCCCCAAGTTCCCCAATACAAATATACAGAACCATCATCATCCACAAAGGTCTGTCCGTCCAATGTAATGGCATTCGTCACAAAACGGTCGGGTACAAGAACAGCCTCACTTTCACCCAATATATTTTTCCAAGGGCCGCGCGGCGTTTCACTGACCCCGCAATGAATCATACAGGGCTGACAATAAAAATAATAATAATTCCCGTCCGTATGTTTCATCACATCGGGAGCCCATATCCAATGACTGTCCGGCCAGTTCATAGGCATCAGCGTCCAGTTCACAAAATCCTTGCTGGTCCACACTTGTGCAGGACCGAAGCCGGCTCCACTGCCATCCGTAGTGGCATACATATAATATGTATCGCCAAATTTCTTCACCGTGGGATCGGCAAAATATCCGGGAATAATGGGATTCCCCGTACCCGAAGCATTAAAAGGCTTCTGAGCAAAACCTGTAGCAGCTCCCAACAATAAGGAAGCAACAACCAATCGTATCTTATTCATCTCTATATAGCAAAATTCTATTTGTCCCTGCGACGCTTATTCATGCACCACATTATGAATGGGAATTTCTATCTCATAAAAATATTCCTGCAACAACCGGTACATATCCGGATCGTACGCTTTCAGTTTCGTGCGGCGGTTCACCCAGTTGTGAACTCCGTTTGCAGGTTCGGCATAGCGGTTACAGTTAAAGAAAGACTGTACGCACTCGGCAAAGTATTCCTCTTTATTGCTCACCGCATACGTCTTTTCCCACAGCCCTTTCCGGATTGCATTCTGACGAAGTGCCTCCAAACGCTCATTAAAGTCTGGCTCCACTCCCACTATACCTACCGTATGAACAAGGTGAGCGAACTCATGAATCAGGATATTCTCACCTACATATTTATCCTGCGGCAATGCCAGCAGATTCTCTTCTCCGCAACTGGATGAAAATTCATCCTCCGGTGCTCCGCCAAAACCACGGGCACGCCAGTTCCAATATTTAATGCTGTCCTCACAATTGCAGATATGGGCAAACTCCGGCAAATCGCAAGTTTCCTCATCTTTACCGATTATCATGACGTGGCAGCCTTTCTTCACCATGTGTGCCTTCACATCCGGACGTTTTGCCAACATCAAACTGATGATATCACAAGCTTTCAATAAGGCCTCATCGCTCACCTTTCCGGAAGAGGTGACATACAGACCTTCTGTCTCTATGTATTTCTGATAGAAAGAAGGAATATTTTTCCCTTCAGGAATACCGGTAACCTGTCCGTGAACAGGGCAAAGCTCCAACTTCATAGCGAATCCACCTCCCGATGCCAGATGCAAAGTCAACCGGCTGTCTTTATTTATGCGGATTGTTTCTTTCCGATAGTCCTCGGCCTGCTTGTTGGCATTCACACCGTCTTTAAACAAAACAGCCGTATAAGACATTCCTTCGGGAAGGAAAGAGAAATCGAGTTGCACATCACGTTCATCCCAATTGGTCATACCGCCGATATACCAGTTCACATCCTTCTTACGCACTGTTACAATATATTTTCCCAACTCGCCCGAAGCAATAAAAGTAGAATCCACCTCCACAGGCAGAGAAGCCATGAAATCCACACATTCCTGCTCATTCAGATAGTTGGTAGGCGCATCACACAACATAGTAAAAGGAGAATCGTGTACAATATAGCAGCCAGTTGATGACACCGGGTTCCCATGCTGGCCGGTGTGTAATACATGGCACGCCAATCCGCCTTCGTAGCATTGCGCATAGCTCCCGGCGTATAATCCACCGGTCCCGCCATCATACGGATATAGGGGAAAGTAACATCATAAAGAGGCATATTATTCTTGATATCCGTCCATTTCACCTCTTCCATGCCAAACACGCTTTCAAAATTGATAATATGAGGGTAGGTACGGTTGATACCTGTCGGTTTGTAAATGCCGTGCAGATCAAGGGTTAATTTATACCGGGCTGTCATCTCAGCGATGCGATACACCATTTCGACGGCAGTCTGATCATCACGATCCAGGAAATCCACCTTAAAACCTTTGATTCCCATATCCGCATATTTCTTACAAGCAGCTTCCAACTGGCTGTCGAGTACATTAAACACCGTCCAAAGCACTATTTCCACCCCTTTGGATTTACCGTATGCTATCAGTTCCGGCAAATCAAGTTCGGGAATAACGGTCAGCATATCCCCACTTTTCGGATCATACCATCCTTCATCCAACACAATAAATTCCAGTCCGTTCCGGCTGGCGAAATCAATATAATATTTATACGTATCCATGTTGATACCGGCTTTAAACGGCACTCCTTTCAGATTCCAGTCATTCCACCAATCCCATGCCACTTTGCCTGTCTTTATCCATGAGGTATCACCGATACGGTTGGGGGAAGCCAGGGCATAGACCAGGTTGTTGACCGGCATATCCGTATCTTTTTCAGTAATGGCCAACACACGCCACGGATAGGAACGGGAGCCACGGCTACGGGATATAAAATCGGTAGTTTCGGTTACATATTCCTGCTTCCGCCAAGGATAAAAGTCTGTTTTAGCCGGATAAGGAGCAAAGACACCTTTCAATCCATACTTTCCCTGCTGTGACTGCACAAACATGCCCGGATAAGCTTCCAAATCTGACTCCAACAGGGTCAGTTTTACGCTGCCGCAATCCACAGTAACCGGAAGAAAAGCCAGTTTAGGCTGTGCTTTTGACAGAGGAGTGATGTCATAGACATTCTGAAAGGCCATCGCCATCGGTTGCTTGTCGTTTGTGGTATAAGGGAGATAGGCGGTATAATCTTCCTTAAAATTAAACTCGGCCTGTTCCTCCTTTATAATGATATCCGAAGATTGTGTGGTATAGAATCGATAGGCGACTCCCTCATTGTATGCACGGAAAATGATTCCGAACCCGCCTTTCAGCTTCAAGTCGAGTTCGTTACCTGTTGCAACGAACTCCTTGAAACGGTAAAAAGGTGATTCTATGTTATCCTTTATCTTTTTCCTTCTTTCCCCTGTGATACGGGGAGTTCTACCTACTATAGTTCCGTCTTCCAGAACCAAAGCTATATTAGAGTGTGAGAGAATTGTGTCATTTCCATGCATCACTTGGTAGACCAGTTCGTTTCCGGCGCTGATTTCCACTTTCAATGTACCATCGGGTGAAGAGAGTACATATTTCTTTTCCTTGGCTGCAAGTGAAGCATTTCCAATCAATAAAAGCAAAGATAAAATTGCAAGACAAAGTTTCTTGTTGTTTTTCATAATCTATCGGTTGTATACGTTGTTCACTTGCAAAGTAAAATAAAAAAATTACAAGAAAGGGAAGAAATAATATAATGTAATGGTAGAATCGTCTAATATATTCTATTTTATGGATTTGATAATTAGCCGGTTGTACTATTCTTCCATTTGTTTAGACTATTTTTTTATCACATTATTGGAGATGGGTTCCGGTTATTTTTATCTTATAAGGCCATTGTGCATCTTCTTTCCCGTATCCGGGATTCATCCAATGTTCCGTCGGGGCTCCCATAACAACCAGCCACAGATGGGTCAATGTTCCGTCCTTGGGAGCGACATACCTGATCACTCCTTCCGTATCGTTTCCTGTTTCCCCGTAGACGGATTTCCCTTCCCGGGTGACGGCGACAAAACCGTATCGCCAGCCGGCTCTTTCCGGATGGACGGAGTTGTAACCCTTCCTGCCCGCCTCGCCACGGAACTCCACTTCCACGACACTTCCCGGCCGGGGAGGGAGAGGGGAACAGCGTTGAAACCGTAATTCTCGGGACAGTTCTCGGGGGCAATCCGGTACCAGCCCCCTTCGGACGGGGTCATCCTGCAGGTGTATTGGTTCGCATACGGACGTGTCTCCCTCCATACCCGTTCAAAATCCCAGTTGACAAAATGACGGCAGGCGTCAAACATCTCGTCACAGAACTCTTCCTGTTCAAGACCGTTCAGTCGTTTGTAGGTAATGACAGGGTCCTCCCCACGTTTTCCCTGGCGGTACAGTTCGGCGATGAGAGGCAGACCGTGCCGGGTTCCCCAGTATTCAAGCACATAGGGGGAATGATAAATATTATCCAAATGCAGATAAGCCTTGTGGGTAAGGGTTTTGAACGCATCCCAATGATATTTCTCATCGGTCATCCAGTCAGGATTTACCTGCCAGAGCATCCATTGTGAAGTCATCTCAAAGAAGCCGCAACCACCCCAGGCCTCTCCTTGCTCGTCGCAGGTGATTTGTGACTGGAAGCTATGTCCCAGTTCATGCGCGATGCAATTCAACTTCTTGTCCTGCACCCGGTTGGGGGCAATCCAGAGCGCACCGATCTGCCCGTCGTAATCCCCTCCGTAGGCAGTGCCTCCAGGGAATAGTTTATCATGACCATCATGCGGTATTTGTCACATTTCGAGCCTTGCCTAGCAAACTGCAGCGTGTGGTAGAAATAGGCGTAGAAGTTTTCCAGCTTCTCCTTCAGACCGGGCAGGTCCACCTTCATGGAATGCCCCTCCAGCTGTGGCGGATTGCCGAGGTCATTACCGAAACCCTTCTCCCAGAAGATGACAAAGTTCTCGGTATATGCCATACGGTGATAACTCCACCGGCTTGCCGGATTCTGTAAATCCATGCCTTGAAGGTCCTTGGGGATGTAAATGGATTTGCCGGGAGGTAGAGGGATATCGCTGTTTCCTTGTGCGTTGGAACAACTGGTTTTCAACATAAAGAGTAAGAAAAGAATTATATATTGTTTCATTTCATTTTATAATTAAAAAGAGGATGGTTTCCCTAAAATACATTTTAGCGATTCCACCCTCTGCTATTAGTTAGTCTTCATAAGGTCTTCCATCCAAATTGGGGCATTTATTTAGTTCGTAGCGCGGAACAGGCATCCAATACATCGCTTCACGGAACGAGCGTTTTTGAAGAATAGTAGTGCTGTGTGTATACAACAAGGTTCCATCCAACAATTTATAAACTTTCATCGCCGTAGGCAGATTTGCTGTAGAGTAAGCTTCTTCCATACGTTTCCATCTGCGCAGGTCGAAAAAGCGCTGCCCTTCAAACATCAATTCTACTTTTCTTTCATATTCATACTCCTCACGAATGTTTATTCCGGAAGCATCAGGCAGATTTACGCGCTTGCGGATCAGATTGATGTATTTCAATGCCTCCGCATTATTGCCCAATTCTATCTGACACTCTGCATAATTCAAATAAAACTCAGCCAAGCGGAAAAATATCCAAGGGGTATTGTCCATTATCGTTTCATCCCATTGATTGTAGTTAGCATTCATAAACTTACGCAGATAATATCCTGTTTGGGTGGCATTCCAATATTCACCACTGGTGTAAGTGGGCGACTGTTCTCCAGAAATAACTCCCTCTTGTCCGGATTCATATATTTGTACAGCATGATTGTCATCGCCGTATCCCCACAAAGAACCATCATACAGAATATTCGCATAAAAACGCATTTCACGGTTATCATACGGATTGATTTCCGTAGCAACGATAGTACTATCTTTGTACACTATTTCCCCTGTAGTATCATCTATGCTCGGTATCTGGATATTATAATTTTTTAACCCAGACATACTGAAATCAGTACCGTCCGCCTTTTGATAAACATTGGTTATGTTATAAGTAGGAAGCCATACTCCCCAGCCATTGTATCCATTGTAGGCTCCCGGAGGTGAAGACATGGGGTAGCTAGCGGAATAGGCTGTAGAGCTGATACTTGAGTCATATAATTTTTCGAAAATGATTTCCGGATTTTCCGCATTGCAGAATAGAGCGGCATATTCTTCATAGTTGCTTACTGATGGCAAACTGTATATGCTTGATTGGCTAATTCGATAACTTCCATCTGAGCATCGGAAGCCTCTTTCCATCTTTCAGTAGAAGAAGTGCCGAACAATGGGCTTGCTTTATAGAGCAAAGTTCGTGCCTTTACAGCTAAAGCGGCTCCTTTGGTAGCACGTCCGAAGTCATTACTACTATATTCTGTCGGAAGTAATTGGGCGGCACGGTTACAATCCGCTACAATAGAATCTGCCACTTCATCCATATCGGCACGTGTTTCCGTCCATTCGGCATTCATATCAAATGTATGGTAAACTAAAGGAATTCGTCCGTAAAGGGAATATAACTGATGATAAAAAAATGCACGAAGGAAATAAGCCTGTCCAGTTATTTGCTCTTTCTTTTCAATATCATCATTCGAAGTTGCGGGAACGTCGTCTATTCTTTCCAATAGTTGGTTCGTTTTCTTTATTCCGTTATAATAGAAATACCATGTGTTACCTCTGGCATCAGAGTAACCTACATTGTAATTGTCACATGACACATTGCCCAGTGTATAGACTTCCGTAGCATAACCGGTACGATGGTAAATCTCATCCGTATAGCTGCAGAATGGGACGCCGTTTTGGTTTTCACCTTCCACATAGAGATAACAATTGTTCAAGAAAGTTTCTGCATAATCCAGGTTACCCCACACTGCTTCGTCGCTGATCTTATTGTGTGGATCTACGTCTAGGAAATCGGAACAAGCTGCAAGGCTCATTCCCAACAGAGTGCATATAGCACCTTTATATATTTTTTTCATATATGTATTCTTTTATGGTTAAAAATTAGAAAGTGACATTCAGTCCGAAAGTCCAGCTTCGTTGAAGAGAGTAACCCCTGATGCCATTGGTCATTTCGGGGTCGAAGATGCCTACACTATCTATTGTAAACAAGTTGTTGCCATTGACATACAAGCGAAGTTTTTCTACCCCCAACGGGCTTATCAATGTCTTGGGGAATGTATATCCTATTTCCAAGGATTTCAGACGGACAAACGATGCATCACGTAGCCACCATGTGGAACTTTGTGAGTTACGGTTATCTACTGAAGAAGCCTTCATAAAAGCTCGCGGCCATTTGGCGGCAGCATTCTGTTCGGCTGTATTGGATTCGCTCCAGCGGCCTTCATAAAAATCTGTAGCCATATTCATCGTAGGTTGTACCAAGATCTCCGCATCTGCTTGTCCCTGAAAGAACGCATTGACATCCATACCTTTCCATGATCCGTTCAGTGTCAAACCGAAAATCCATTTGGGGGTAGCGGATTTATCCCGGCGGACGGCGTCATCCCAGGTAATGTTACCGTCTTTGTTCGTATCTTGATAAATCAGGTCACCTATTTTGGTACCAGAAAGATGGGGAGTGCTTTCTATCTGCTCTTGTGTCTGGTAAATACCTAATGCTTTGTAATAGGTACCTCCGTCGATGGGGTGTCCTGTTTCTCGTTGCCATGCAGGAGTATCAGCCGCTTCATCTGCATATACCACTTCATTTTTCGCATAAGTAACATTTCCTGTCACTCCCCATTCAAAATCACCTTTGCTGTCACGATAAGTGGCAATTGCCTCGAAGCCATGATTCTTTACTTTACCCAAGTTCTCGGCCGGAAGTGAGAGTCCTGAATAGGTAGGAATGGAAGCATTGCGTGTAATCAAGATGTCGTTTCGATTGGACTGGAAATAATCAAAGTCCAACCCTAGTTTTCCATTGAGGAATTGTGAAGAAAAACCGATATTCCATGTCTTGGCAGTTTCCCAGGTTACTAACGGATTAGCAGTAACTGTTTCATAGATACTTTGTACGGATACAGGAGTTTTCCCGAAAGCATAATAAGAATCCGTATTAAAACTATACATGGAGAGGTATTGGTAAGCTGTAATATTATCGTTACCCATCATACCCCATGAGCCTTTTAATTTAAAAAAACTGAAGACATCCTTCAAAGGTTCAAAAAAGTTCTCTTCTGAGATAACCCAACCGGCCGATAAACCCGGAAAAAGACCCCACCGATGACCGGGAGCAAAATTCATGGAACCGTCATAACGTAAAGTTACCTCGGCCAGGTATTTGTCTTTATAGCCATAGTTTACGCGTCCGAACCAATTTTGACGGGCTGTTTCATTCGAATTCCCGCTATTGCTCTGGTTTGTCTTGTCTGTACTTCCATAATCCAAGTCGGGTAGTGCGGAAGATACAAAGTTGGTGCGGTAGCCATACAAATAATTATAATGATATTTATTTTGTTCGTATGCCACAAAAGCATTTATCTGATGCGCATTATTGAACAAATGGCTATATCCGATACGGACGTTGAGGGTAATACTGCTACTGTTGCTGGACCATGAACTGACACTGACAGAACCGGTTGCATCACGTTGATTGGTATATTCCCCACTGACAGAGTCATACGAATAAATATCATAGGGAGTATTCGTTGTTTTACCATTGTTGAATGTATAGTCCAAAGCTGCATATCCCTCGGCATACAGTCCTGGGGTGATGACATCCAGGTCGATACGAATTTTCGGCTTCAGGTTCAATGTATTGTTGGTCGTTTTACTGGTCCCAGGAAGATCGGATACCATCAATACGGCATTATTCGTAATTCCATCGTATCCTGTACGTAGCAATCCGTTAGGATAGTAAGGTGCAGACATCGGACTGGTAGTAAGAAAATAACTAAACAGATCCTCTGTAGTCCGTACCCCACGGTTATCTACAGTTTGCCGTCCCAGAATATCAAAACCAAACTTGATAGCTTTTGTAATTTTAGCATCCAGATTCGTACTGAATTGATATTGGTTGTAATTCTGCGGACTGTTTTTATAAATCACATCCTGATACATGTATTGAGCCGAAGAATAGAAAGAAATCTTTTCATTTCCCCCACTAATGGCAAGGCTGTGTTCTGTATTGGTTGCCCAATCCTTAGCGACAGCGTTCCACCAATTAGTATCGGGATAATTGATAGGATCACTTCCATCTTTTATTTTAGTAAGTGCGGTTTCCGGATAAGTCAACGAATTGCCCTGCGCTGCATCGAATTCGTTTACATATGTTGCATATTGATAGGCATTTAGCATTTTAGGCACACGTGTCGGCTGAGAGAAAGATACATTTCCACTATAGTTTAATTTCACCTTTCCTTCTTTACCGCGTTTGGTGGTTACCAAAATAACACCATTGGCGGCACGTGCTCCATAAATCGCTGCTGAAGCATCCTTTAATACAGAAATCGACTCAACGTCTTCCGAATTCAAACGACTAAAAGAACGATCTGCGATACCATCCACAACAATCAGAGGCGAGGTATTTCCCAAGGTGCCTTTACCACGGATAAGGATCGTCGCATCATCGGCTCCGGGTTCGCCACTTCGTGTATTGGCAATGACACCTGCGGTCTTTCCTGCTAGCGTATTCGTTAAATTGACAGTTGAGACTTTCTTCAGTTCTTCACCACCTACCTGTGAAACAGAACCGGTTAGTGTGGCTTTCTTTTGAGTACCATAACCTACCACTACTACTTCATCAAGCATTTCTGTGTCTTCCTTCAAATTGATGTTAAGTGTTTTTTTTTCCGTTTACAGGGACCTCTAGCGTTTTATATCCCACATAAGATACAACTAAAGTAGCTTTAGTAGGAACTTTCCAGCATAAAATTACCATCGAAGTCGGTTATAGTTCCATTAGTAGTACCTTTTATCACAATTACTAGCACCAATGA